>Ga0302114_10000019_pt1 | contig 138474 bp, 99 predicted proteins | sample AG5_Surface_MG_FD_203107 | JGI IMG/M metagenome (GOLD analysis project Ga0302114, IMG submission 203107) | Marine microbial communities from Western Arctic Ocean, Canada - AG5_Surface | ecosystem: Environmental > Aquatic > Marine > Oceanic | place: Canada: Western Arctic Ocean | collected... | reverse complement strand
CCATAAACCCTAAACCCTAAACCCTAAACCCTAAACCCCAGACCTAGCGACTACCCCAACTATAGTTAAGACTTTACTCTATTTGCCCATACGGCGCCGCGAAGAGGAAACCCGACCCAGGTGGACCCACCCACATAAACCCATAAACCCTAACCCTAAACCTGGATCACGCCACATAAACCTCGGTTTAGGGAGCATGCGCGTCACGAGATAAGCCGAACACGCCTGCAGCGGGGGCGGCTTTAGTTGCGCGTGCACGTGCGTCGATGTACCCCAGATCAACTCTAGCTAGTGCGTTCACGGAGCCGTCGTTCACGCCGGCATCCAGATCCACTTGGCAGCCCGCCGCTCTGAGCTCGCGTATCGCAGCCGGTAATGTCGTCAGCTGATTGTCGTCGAGCCATAAGAACCTCAGCGACGCGAGCTGCCCGAATTCCGCCGGCACGCTCGTCAGCTGATTGCCGCTGACGTACAACCTCTCCAGCGACCCGAGCTGCCCGATCTCCGCCGGCAAGCTCGTCAGCTGATTGTTGTGAAGGCCCAACTCCCTCAGCGCCGTGAGCTGCCCGATCCCAGCTGGCAAGCTTGTCAGGTGATTTTCGCTGAGGTACAACCTCTCCAGCGAGATGAGCTGCCCAATCTCCGCTGGTACGCTCGTCAACTGATTGTCGCTGAGGTCCAAACCCTCCAGCGACGTGAGCTGCCAGATCTCCGCCGGCAAGCTCGTCAGCTGATTGAAGCGAAGGCTCAACTCCGCCAGCGCCGTGAGCTGCCCGATCTCCGCCGGCACGCTCGTCAGCTGATTGAAGCCGAGGTGCAACTTCCTTAGCGCACTCAGGCGCCCGATCTCCGCCGGCACGGCTCCGTTCAGGCCCATCTCAATCAACTCGAGCTTCACCACTCGACCGCGGTCCATCGTCACCCCGTGCCACTCCTCCGGACCGGCGTCCACCCGCCAATATCGCTTGAGCCTCGGCCATGTCTCACGTAGCACGCGCAACACGAGGACATCGTCGCTCACGGGCTCAGGCGGATACGGCGCCCACGGAAGGCCGAGCTCGCTGCGAGCCCACTTAAGAACCCCGAAGTTCCGTCCGCAGGCGTACTCGCACAGACGGTTCTTGTGCACCCCTATGAGCTCCAGCGCCCGCTCCTTCTCGAGGGACCGCACACGATCATCGTCCAGAAGACGAACGAGGTGGTCTGCGATATCGTCGCCCGCTACCCCCTCGAGGTCGTAAGTCCGCGGCAAAGCCCCGGGCCGGGAAAAAGCCTCCCGAAACGTCGAGCTCAGCGCCAGTATCTGTCGCGTTTTGACGTGCTCGACGTGGGAAAGGACGATCGCCCGGAGATCCACGGGAAGAGCGCAAAGGCTGGCGTTCAGGTCGTCCATCTCGCGCCGATGTGTACTGCAACGCGCGGCTGGGTTGTGACGACTGCGCTCCGACGGGTGGCTTTTTGCCGAACGAAAAGTTTCCTCGGAAGAAGCGAACCGACGTGACGTGATGGCATGTGGAAATTTTCTGCCCAACAGCAGACGATGTGCTAACGCGAACTACTATCGCTAAAATCACGCTAAACTATCGTCATCTGGTACCCCATCCGCGCGTTCTCTTCCCGCAGGATCCTCGTCGCCACGATCCCAACCATGGCGGCGACCGCGCACGCAACCGCCGCGAACCAGAATACCACCCGAAGGTTGTGAACTTCCTCGCCCTCGTCCTCCGTCTCCGTCGCCGCCGCGGCGAGCCCGTTTAAGACGCCACTCCCAATCGCCATCGCGAAGTTATACACGGCGAGATTAAGACCGAACCTTTCCGCACCGAACGACCGTCGCACGATCGCAGTCCAAGAGGACATCACCGTTCCCTCCGCCAGACCAACGCCGACGGCTGAAAACATCCGGGGTGAAGACGCGGATTTGTCACCGCCGGCGAGCGCCGCCATCGACACCGCAAACAGAGCCCCGCCAAACGTGAGAAACACAGACCTCGGCGCACCAAATGACACCTCCACGACATCGGACGCCCATCCCGCGCCGAGCCTTCCGAAAACGTTCCCGAGAGAAAACGCCACCACCATGTCCGAGAGGCCTTTTCTCGACCCCGTCAACGCGCGCGTGAATGAACCCGCCTGGTTCACCCAAAGCAGGGCCGTGCCAATGGTGCACGCGACGATCGCGAACATGACCCAGTACAACGGCCTAGCAGCCACACCCTTCAGGTACTGCCACGTGGTTTCCTCCTCACCGTCGTCTGTTCGTTGGGTCGAAGCGTGAAGGTTGGCGAATGTTTCCATCTCAGCGCGCGACATCCCGCCGGCGTCCTTGCCCATCGTCGTCATCTCGACCCCGTCGCTCCGTTCACGACCTCCGTTCAGCTCTCGTCCATCCCCTTCCTCGTCCTCGCCGTGAATGGACGATTGGTGTCCCTTGGCTTTGTCGCCGTGGCGAGCGTCTTTGAGGAGGATGGCACCCACGAGGCACACCACCGCGGTGACCTGTCCAGCTCCGCGAAAGAATGCTGGAAGCGATGACGGGTCTCCCGCGAAGTGCGACCTGTACACCGTCGCGAAGAGCGCGGCGCTCCCCCCGAACCCGCTCAACAGTAAACCGTGCGCCTTGCCCTGGTTCTCCTCGCTGAAGTTTCCCACGTTCGCGTCCAACGAACACATGAACGCGGTGATCGATCCTTGCCCTACCAACCAGAGGGCGAACGCAGCGGCGGTCGGAGAACCTCCCGAGGACGCGACGTTCGCGAGAAGATGCCACCCGGAGAAGAGCAAGAGCGCCGCCACAGATGACATGGGTCGTGATCCGAGGCGGTCCACGAGGAATCCGTTGTGGAACGCTATGTTGATCCCCATCGTGCCCACCGTCTCCGCGATGCCTAAAGACTCATCCGAATCCCAACCAGCCTTCTCCTTCAGAGCGACGCCCCAGGCTGTGACGGAGTAGAGGGTGCCGGCGCATAGCTGCATGCACACGCCTAGGAATAGCGACACCCACACATGATTCGCCCCCAGCGCTCGCGCGGGAAGGTCTCTCATCGCGCCAGGAGCCCGTCGGGCACCTCGGGTCTGTGAGATTCGGCAGTGAGATTCGGCTCAAGTCTCGAAAACTTTGGACGTGCCGACTTTGAAAATCAGAGTTGGTCGCGCGGGTGGCGCTCCCATGGAGGATGGCGAGGATGGAAGCGAGCTGATGGATCAGCTCGCCGCGCTGATGGAGCAGCTCACCAACAGTGGTGGGATGGAGGGGATCCCGCAAGAGCTAATTGAGGCTCAGCGCGCGGACCGACGACGGCAAAAGAATGACGAAGAACGACGGATCGCGGCAGCCGAGTTGGCTGCGGCGAACGCGCCGCCGGAGAGGGTTTGGTTGGACGCTGTGAAGCCGGCGATATCGTGCATGCCGTGTATCGACGAGTTGCTCCTGTCCGGTGAAGAGCTGTGCCCGGGATGTCGGCGCGACGGACGACACGGCGGAGGCCTTCCCCTCGAAGTTTCGCTCGCCGTGCTCTACCAAGCCGCCGAGATGAACAGAACGGGAGCCATCTCGAGGATCCATGAGACTGGCGTTGATGTTGACACGGTCTCGCCGCACAGTGATGAAAACCACACCGCGCTCATGGTCGCCGCCTCGTCCGGCTCCTATGATGCGTGCCGCGAGCTGATTCGGCTTGGAGCTTCGGCGCGCGCCGTTGACGCCGAGGGACTAAACCCGCTTCTGCACGCGTGTTGGGGGAGAAGTCCTGGTTGCGTCAAGGAACTGCTCGAGAGCACGGGCGCTGATCCAGATGAAGCGGACCTATGCGATGAGACCCCGGCGATGGTCGCCGCACGGGTCGGGGATGTGGAGTCGCTGAAGTTGTTAATATCGCACGGTTGCAATCTCAGCTTGCGAGATGAAAACGACTGGGACGCTCTCGGGAAAGCGAAGGCAAGGGGCGGTCGAGTGGAAATCATCGACGCGATTGAAGGGGCGCTCAGAGTGGTCGCCAACACGACGGGGGCGAGCGGGGATGACGACGCGTATGACCCAGACGAGCTGGACTAGCGTTAGCACATAGCACTACCTCCACATAGTCCAGCGTGATTTTAGCGTGAGTAGTACGAAGCTTAACATTAACAAGACTACGCCACCTTTGCCCTCAAATCCTCGAGCTTTTTCAAAACTTCCGAAACCGTCCTGTCCATGTCCTCAGCCACGCGCTTCTGCGCCTCGTGCGGCAGGACGGTGAACATCTCGCACAGGTCCCCGTCGATCACATCTTTGACCGGGAAGTAGCTGCTCCTGAACGCCATGTGGTCCCTGCCCAGCAGCGGCGGCAGCTCCTGGCGCATGTGCATCTCCAGATGCGTGCAAAAGTCCACATCCTCCCTGTTTCCAAAGGGCATCAAAGCGCCCAAAGTGCCCATCAGCGTCGCGTAGATCATGCTCTCGAGACCGCCAGCCTGGAGCGTACCCTTGGTGAGCGCGCAGATGGTCTCGCCGACGTGGAACTGCGTCACCTGGTTGATCTTGTGGGACGCGCCGTTGAGGGCACCTTGGCCGCCCGTGGTCTTGCCGCCGGTGGGATCATCCTCGATTTCATCCGAGACGTCCTGCGCCAGTCGGCTGACGAAGACGTTGCCGAACCTGTCGCCGCCCGCGATGGTGTCGTAATCGAGCGGGCACGCGGCGGTGACGTGCCTGGGCTGGACGTCGTCGGCGACGATGTACATGCTCCCATCCTCGCGCTTGTACCTGACGTAGTGGAACGACTCCTGCACGTCTCCCACGTAAATCCGTTCGCCCTGCGCGTGAATCGTCTTGATGAAGTTGGGAAAGTTGCGGTTCTCAACCTTGCGAAGCAGCTTCTTCTTGCCAAAGTCGTACAGGCGAAGCGCGTTGCCGACACCCACGAGCAGTCGGCCCTTGAAGCCGCACAGCGCGCCGGGGACGCCATCGAGTGGAGTCTTGTGGAAAAGCTCGATCCCGCCATCCTGAGTGTACCTGTACAGGTGGATGAATCCACCCTCGCTGTCTCTGGGAGAGAACGTCAAACCGACCGCGGTACCCACCGCGAGGAACAGCTCATCAGCCTGCGGGAAGTACACGTGGCAGCAGCACAGTGCCGCCTCGTTGCCGGTCATCTCCACTAGCTGCTTGGTGGACGCCGACGCCGGGTCGACGACGCGGATGCACGACGCCCACGAGCCCGGCGGCGCCTTGGGAGCGCCAAACTGCTCCGCGGGAGTCATGGTGACCTCATCGTCTTCATCCTCCTCACCCTCCACGTCCATCTTGGCGGCGTTCGTCTCACCCGCCGCGCCCTCGAGCCCGGTGCGCTCGTCGTAGGGCACGGACGACTGGTCGCACTCGACCACGGCGAGGGTGTTTCTGTCGACGTTCACGCTCATCTGCCTGGGCGTGTACCGCAGCTTGCACGTGCGCTGGTTGAACTGCTCACCCAGACGCTCGACCGCGACGATCCGAAGCGTGTTACCGGCGACGGCGACGACACCCTCGGGGCACGCATCGGACGAGAACGGCGCGGCGTGTTCGAGAGGCTCGTACGACAGCGGGGACAGGGCGAACCTGTTGGCGAGGTCGAAATGGCCGAGCCAAGGCCTGGAGGACAACGCCATCATCGCAGCCTTACCCTGCACGGACACCGCGCTGAGCTTGGGCGGCCTGGCACCGAGGAAGCGCGCGCGGGTATCGCTGAGCTGTCCGGTGACCGAGTCGACGTCGGCGCGGAGAAGTACGCCGTTGGTGAGGCCGACGTTGAGGTAGATAGAGCCGCTACCGTCGTCGCGAAGCATGAGCAGCGAGTTGGGTGCCGCCGCGAGCGCCTGCACACCCATGGTCTGCAGACAGTCCTCCGCACCGAGGGAGAGGATGCGAACGGTGGAGTCGAACGAGCCGACGGCGAGGAACCTGTTCCTGAGGTGGCCCTCCGGAACCGGTCCGATGTCCAGGCACGCCACGTCGCCGCTCGTCTCCAGCTTCTCAACCTCCATGAGCTGACCAGTCTGATCGAGTTCGAAGTAGATGAGCTCGCCGCCGGACAGCGCGATGACCACCTGCCTCGCGTTGGTGGTCACCCGCGTCACCGTCTTCCGCCCGGGCGTCCTCCACTCGTTGATTCGCTTATCGGCGCGGATGTGCCTCAAACCGCCGGGGTGCACCTGCAGCAGCGAATCATCCCCGAGCAGAGAGGCGCTCAGGGTCGGCACCGTGCCCAGGTAGCCACTGTCGCTGACCTCCTCCACGGTCTCACCGATGGACAGCACCAGCGTGGCGTTGGTGAACGAGACGACGATGTAGGCGTCAAATTCATCCTGCGCGCTCTTGCGAACGGTGAACACCGCGTTGGGGTTACCCGGCAGGGGCGATACCGCCATCTCAGAGAGCGCCACGCCCTGCCTGAGCACCCTCAGCGTGGACCTCGGGCCGGTGCCGCACAGGGCGTACAGCTGCGGGGTCTCCTCGGCGACGAGGTTGTGGCACTGCATGTCGAGCACGGGGCACAACGACTCGACGTCGTCGATGGGGTGAAGGTTTCTCAAACCCCTGGGCTCGAAGAACACGGGCTGGTATCCCTCGTCCGTCTCCACGAGCGTCGCCGAGCTCGACTCCACGTCGTCCTCGTCGTCGCCGATGCCCTGGAACTGGTAAAGAGCGTGGTTGCCAAACTCCGACGCCGCGAAGAGGAAACCCGTCTTGAGCACGCATATGGAGACGCAGGGAGGGATGGTGTCGAAGTACTTGATCTTCACCTCGCTCACGGACTCCGTGCCCTTTCGATACTCCACCGTGACTTTGTAAATGTCGCCGTACTCGGACTGAGCGAGGAAAAAGAACTGCTGCTTGGTCCGGTGGGTGGCTGACGCCACGATGAGGACGCCGCGGTCGCCGCTGAGCGCGTTCCTGCGGGGGATCACGGCCCGCACGTCGGGGTGCCCCTGGTTCTTGTAGATGATGAAGTTCTCGGCGCAGACGAGCACACCGCCCGGTCCGTCTCCGCCGCCCGGGACCGCGATGAGGTGGTTCGCGCCGTTGTCGATTGGCTCGCTGGATTTCCTCGCCACGTGGTTGAGTCCCAGGTCGAGCTCGTAGAAGGTGAGGTGCTTCTGCGCCTCGGCCGCGGCCTCGCCGGTGCTGTCCTGGTCGGCGTCCGTGTAATCCAGCTCGATCGCCGCGAACACGGGGTTATCCAGTCCGCAGTCCAGCGCGGCGACGTTGAACGCCACCACGTGGGACTTGTTAGCCTCGAGCGGGGATGAGATCGTCAGATTTGCCTCGGTGTCCCTGTTGAGCACGTAGACGAGCTTGGCCTTCTCGATGGCCGCGATCATGATCGCGCGGCCCTTGGGATCCACGCACAGGAACTGCCCGGGCACGATCCGTCTGCACCCGCTCTTTCCGAACGTCTCCTGGTGCACCTTGTCGAAGCGATTCCTCTCCTTGTCGTACTGCAGGACGACGATCCGGCCGCTGTCGCTTCCGCACACGAGGTAGTCCTTGTTCGCGCCCGTGAGACGAAAGGCGGCGAGGGAGCGGATGACGCCAAACACCTCCGTGCTGACGATCGTCTGCATCTTGCCGCTCTCGTCGGGCCTGAGCAGCTCGAGCACCTTGTTGCGCGACACCACGATCTCCTGCGCCTTGGGGGCGCTGAAGTTGCCGTACACCGCGCATTGCACGCCGCCTCCCTTCTGCAGGGTGAGGTTGTACAGGAACATGGTCGCTCACTCCGTCGCCCGTGCGACGCGCAGAACACCGAACCGGCTCCGACTCTCCCTCGCGCCGACCTCGTCGCGTGCGCCTCGCAATGGTGATCCCCGCGAGGGATTGGATTGCCGCCCAAACAAATCGTCGAGGGTTTGGGCGGCAGGGTCGCGTATGGGCAAACAGTGACAAACTCGAAAAAAGCCTGGCGAACTGCCGAACCGGAAAATCGTGCCCGCCCGCCGACCAGTTTTGCTCCGAGTCGAGTCCTCGCCTCCGACACTCGCGGCTGCGCGCGGACCCTGGGAACTTGGCTTTGGGCTACCGAGGTCTGCCGTCGCGATGCTTCCTCGCGTCGTGTCCGCGGTCGCCAGGGGTCTGACCAGGGCGCCCGGATGCGTCCGCGGGGCTCCGCGGTGGACCGCCCTCGGAACCGAGTATCGGGGATTCGCGTCGGTGGGTCGCGTGATGATGGCGACGATGGAACAAACGGGAGGTTGGACGATCGTTCCTTCGGCGAACATCGCGCCATCGCGGGGGTGGTTCGGTGCCAGTGGGGATCTTCGGGGTTTCCACGCGTCCGCGCTGGTGGAGAAGGCGAGGCCGCAGGAGGAGGAGGAGGCAATTGACGAGGAGGATGGAACCAAACAAAATTCTTTCAGGAGGGGAGACGGGTCCCATGGAGCGACGACCCCGACGACGGACAATCCGGCGGCGGCGGCGCTGACGCATCCACACGAGTTTATGGTTCCCGTGCGCGCGTACTACGTCGGCAACGTCATCGACTTTCACGAGATGGCCAAGCGCCTGAGCTCCTACCCGAAGGAATTCTTCAGAGAGTGCATGGTGGTTCGGATGACGCCGAGGAAAGGCGCGGGTGGCAACCGGGGTGCCGGCGGGTTGAAGGGTGACTTCGAGGAACAACTCAACGTGAACGAGAGTGGTGGCACCGACCTCGACGCGTCGTGGGGACGCGCGGACCTCATGAGCAGGTACTTTGTGGTGTACAAGTACGGCTCCGTCGTCTTCTTCAACATGGGCCGGCGCGAGCGGGACGAGTGCCTCAAGCTCGCCCGCTCGTTCACCAAGACCCCGATCGCGGTGCCTTGCACGGACGACTACAGGGTGATGGTTCGGCCGGGTATGGAGGGATGGGCGGAGTTCGCGGCTGACCACGTGGTGCTGAAGCGGCTCGACCTCAACAACATATCCGTCATTGGCACCGTGCTGGCGCAGACCGTCGCGTTGGAACACCACGAGCTCAAGGTGGACAACATGATTGAGATCTTCAGCGGCCTGAACAAGACCACGGAGGAGACGGGGGAGATGGACATATCGAAGGCTAGGTTGTTCAAGCTGGTGGCGGAGAACAACAACACGCTCACCGAGCTGGTGACGAGGATGAGGCTCCTGGGAAGGTCGGACACGGCTTGGCAGTACTCGCAGTACGACAAGGTGTGGTCGGGTTTGCGCGCAGACTTCGAGCTCGAGGACAGATTCGATCATCTGGACTACAAGCTGAACCTGATTCAGACCCAGTCCAAGTTCTACCTGGAGATTCTTCAGAATCGTAAGAGCGACACGCTGGAGTGGATCATCATCTTGCTCATCAGCATGGAGATCTGCGTGTCGCTGTACGACATGTATTCAAAGCTGGGATGAGGAGGACGCGTACGTACGTGTTAGCACTACTATTCAATTCATCATCGATATATTCTAAACATCTAAAAGATCTATTGCAACCCGAACCCCTCCGCGTTAGCGATTGCCACCGCTAAGCGGTCCCTGAGTTTTTCCTGGCTCGCGTACTCTGGCAGGAGCAACACGTTGAAGCACGTGTGCGCCGTGGGCAGATGTTCCGTGTCCGGTCCGCTCCTCTGTACCACGAAAGGCAAATTCTCGAGGCCCCCGACTGGTGCGCGGTCGCAACCCGTCGCGAAGAACAGGAGGCGCTTCTGATCGGCGATGGGTAACGAGTGCACCACGGACCAGAAGTCCCTGATTGCTCGGTGGTCGGCGTCGAACCCGCCGTCGTACTTTGTGACTCGCTCGAGCGCCCGCATGTCAATCTCCGGGTCGCCGCACACCAGCAGCTCGAGCTCAGCCGGCGTGAACAGACCGAGCGCCGGTCCCCCACAGACCTGACCAAACCCGGCTGCGAACGCGGCGAACTGCGCGGCGACCGATTCGTCCAACGCGTGTTCCACGTATAGCTTCACAAACTCGGCGCGGTTGCGACCAGTCACCGCCGTGTTTTCACCCCCGGGCTTGAGCTCCGTCGTGAACACGCGACCCGTGTGGACATCGTGACGTTCGACGACAAAGTCTCGTGAGAAAACCGCCTCGATGTCATCGCCGTCGTAATCGAGCAGCGCGTGTAAGCCTTGACCAAGAGAGGGTGATAGTTCGCACAGATCAACGAGCGTGGGTGTCATCCCGCATAAGCGTCGATACGCAACCGGAGGCAGGTGCACGTCGAGGCAGACACCGTTGTAGATGGCCAAGCCAAGAGCGGCGCCGAAGAGTCGGAACCGAGCGAGCGACTCGGCTGATACCGACGCTGCTGGATTGAACCAGTGATACCGCGATTCTTCATCGCGTGTGAACATCGGCGTGTGAACGTCGTTGTCCTCAGACCCATTCGGCGGATCTGAAAACTCCGCAAAGCTCCGGGCGTCCCGGAACATCTCACGCACCATCAGCTGAAAGAACTCTTTGGTCACGCCACCTTCGTCGACGCCCTCCTCCTCGACGCCGTCCGAGTTGAACTTGATCCGAAGAGGCTTTTTCAGATCCGCCGGGGTCTTGGATGCCACCGCGTCGAGAGCGTTTTTAAGAATATCGCCGCGCTCGATGACTAGTTCCAGGAACGGAGCGTCCGGGCTGCCAAAAGGTAGGTCGTGCGAGAACTGACCGTTCTGTATCGCACTCAGGTGGCTCATCCGCATCTCGTGGCGCTTCTGTAGATTCGCCTCTCCCTGCAAGATCCGCCCTTTCGCTTCCGCGGTGAGCAGGAACGGAAGCTGGCAAAACGTCACCAGCTCGCCGGGACGAAGGTGCGACGGGTACAAATCGCCGGGTACCATCTCGTCACCATCTCGGTTTACCCGCTCACTTCCTGTCACTTCCTGTGCTCCATCCGCATCCGTCTGTATGAGTCGCATGTATTCCTCCCGAAGGTTCAAGGAATCGCTCAGGGCATGGCTGTAAAACACAGATTCCGAAACGATTGGCTCGCCGGTGCTTTTCCGTCTGAGTTCATTCGCCGCGTGGAGCACTCCGAGCATCTGCGCGGCACGTACCGCAAAATCGTCCATACCACCGCCCGGGCACGTCCTTCCCGAGGGTCCAACCACACCCGGCAGACTTTTGCCTCTGTGCTGTTTCCTCACCGCAGAATCCTTACCGACGCTTCTAGCTAGAAATCCAAGGAGCAGTGACACCAGCCTGCGTTCAAAAATATTGGCGTCGATATCCGCGGCGAGCCACGGTATCAGCAGGTCGCGAACCCCAGTCGTCGTCAGCCGCTCGGTCACCGCCAGGAGTCGAGGCACGAGCGTGTCGCCGAGTGCCGGGTCGCCGTTCGGCGGTGACATCCAAAGGACAATCAGCGCCGCGACGACCACGCGCGTGTCCTCGACATCCTCCCGCGTGTCCTCGGAGCGTTGGAGCGCGTCGAGGAGCGCTTTGAGTGTACGCGCCGACGCGTTTGCGAGCGCCGCGATTACCTCAGGACGGCCGCACGAGCAAAGTGCGGAGTACACAGCCTCGACACTCGCCACGTCCAGCCCTGATGTGCGACCCTGATCTTGCAGTTCATCTTCTTCGGCGAAACGTGGAGCCGCGAATCCCTCGACGACGAAACCCGGAGAAGAGAAGACGTCCTCGACGGCTCTGAGCAGCTCCGGCACGATTCGATGGCATTCATCGGCATCCGCCTCTGGGTCTAGAACCGCGATGGATTCAGCGAGCTCCAGGATGGGCGGGAGCTCGATGGCTCGAAGGGACAAGCCGTGAGATCCGGACCACGCCGCGTCGTGCCCGCGCGTCGCGCCCGCTCCTTTGCCGGGCGCCACCGCCGCGAATGTGTGGTCTCCAGCCGCGACGGCGTAGAGCACGTCGCGCCCGGACGGAAGACCCGCGACTTTTGCAACCGCGGAGACAGCCGCGCCGCCACCCGACGAGAGCTTCCACACCCCGTGCTCGCCGTCGCTCCCTCCGTCGCCGAGCTCGTGTCCGAGCTGCCCCTGCGTCCTGGATCCCCACGTGTAAACACATCCACCTTCGGTCACCGCGACCGAGTGCCCGCTTCCCGCGGACACCTGGAACACATTCTCATCGCCGAGGAGCGCGCGATCGACGATCGCCGGTGTCAGGACATCAGCGGTCGCCCCGCTTCCGGCGGGTCCGACGCTGCCCCGTCCCCACGCGAGGACGGCGCCGGATGTAGAAATCGCGAGGGTATGGTCGCCCCCACACGCGATGTGTTCGCATCGAACTCCGGGGTGTTCCAGCGCCCGGATCAACGTCGGTTTCGAGCAATTTTCGACGTCGCCGTGACCCAGGGCACCGTATTTCCCCCGTCCCCAGGTGTACACCCTCCCCGACGCGCTCAACGCGACGCTGTGGTTATCACCCGCGCCGATTTGCGTCACTCCCACGCTCCACAGAGCGTCCACCACGCGAGGTACGTCGCGATTGAGTCGGTCACCGTGTCCGAGCGCGCCGAATGCGCCGCGGCCGAAAGAGACGACGCATCCGTTGGCAGTCAGCGCGAGCGTGTGACCGGCGCCGCACGCCACCGACGTGAATCGCACATCCGCACTCGCGACGGATGCACCGATGCACGGATGCACTCGCCGAGGCATCGTCGACGCGTCCGCTCGTCGTCTCGTGAGGCTTCTAGTATCACCCTTATTCCGCGATGAATCCCGCGGCGGGCCGCGACCGAGCTGCCCAAACTCTTCGACCCCCCACGACAGCAGCGCGCCGCTCGTCGTCACAGCCGCGCAGTGTCGCTGCCCGCAGGCTGCAGTCGCTACCCGTGGCATCGCAGTCGCTACTCGTGGCATCGCAGTACTACTCGTGGCCGTCACATCAGCGCTCGGCACATCGATCACCGCCTCCCTGATCCGCGTGGGAGCGCTCAGCGCGGTGCCGTCGCCCGAGCCGTCACCGAAAACGTACACCTCGCCGGCGCTCGTAACCGCGACGGAGTGCCTCGCTCCGCCGGTGACGTGTGTCACGTCTCTGCCGTCCAACGATGCCAACGACCTAGGCATCGGATACGCGTCCGCAGCTTCCGAGACGTCAGGCGATGCTAGACCTGAAGACCCGCTACTAAGACCCGCAGTGGACCCGCCGCCGCCGAAGCCCAGCTGCCCGGCGTCGCATCGTCCCCACGCGTACAGCGCCACGTGCCGCTCGTGCAGGTGCCTCGCCGCCTGTAGCTCAGCCGCACGTCTCCTCTCCGCCGCCGCAGCTATCGCGGGACCCAGACCGTGCCCTCGGCGACGTCCCACCGCGCTCGTCTCGTCCAGGATGCGCGTGGAGCTCCGTGTGGGTCCGAGGACGAATGACGCTGACGCGACGTGCGTCACCTCCGGGCGCCGACCGAGGCTGGAGCCTCCGCGCCTCTCGGCGGGAGGGTGCGGCGGCGGGGAAGGTCGACGCGTCGGCGCGGGTGCGCGAGGTGGGTGCGCCGCGCGCGTTGACGACGCCGTGCGAGCGGACCTGCCGTCGTCGACCGCCCCTGTCCCGACTCGTGCTCGTCTGCTGAACGCATCTTCTCTGACCGCCGAGCGGGGGACCGCGGGAAGCGCGGCTCGCAGGGTTCCCGCGAGATCCATGCCGCGCTCCTCGTCCGATTCAGACGAACCTCGCTCCATGTCGCCCGTCGAACCCTACCGCATCGTCGTGGATATGCTCCACGACCGTCGGAGCCCGCGCGTCTGGCAAAGCCAAATTTCACGAGACTCTCCGTGAGACCACGCCGGACGGTCTCACTGACTGGCAAAATAAACCCTCCATTTGGGCGCCATCACCATTCGAACCCGCGCGCCGCGAGCCATGAGCGGGGATAGGTCGGGTTCCGACGCCGGCTCCCTCAGGAGCGGCGCATCGGGTCCCGCGATCGATGAAGCGTCCATCGCTGACACCGAAAGGTACGACCCCGTCCCTCCGGTCGCCCTCATGATTCCGGTTGATCCTAAAATGTGCCCAAAATGGCCGCTGACTCCTTCCCCGATCCTTCCCACGCCTTCCCACAACAGTGACACGATGGAGCGTAACCCGTTCGCGATGCCCAAGGGAGATACCGTGGAGGAGATGCGCGATACGCTTCGGCGCATGGAGCTCCGGGAGAAGGCCCATCAGCAGTCGCTCAGCGTGTTCGAGAAGACAACCTTCGTGTCCCGGCAGGGCGGCACCATGGCTGCCGCGCTCGCGGAGGTATCCTCGCCGCGTGGAGTGAGGGGTGGCGAAGACCTCGGTGGCACTCGCACGAACGAGGAGCTCATCGCGGATACCCTCCGCAGAGGCGAGGGCCACGGGCGGGAGAACCTGAAGGAGTTCATCTCCAAGAAGCGGGAGATTTTCCTCACCCAGATGTCTCTCGACGTCAAGCTGGCTGAGATTCGTAAGCTCGAGACGCGGGCGCTGCGCAGGGAGGAGGCGCTGACTCGATCGGAGCAGATGTTGGAGGAAGATGCGCTCCGGTTCGAGGGTTTCTTAAAGGAGAACGACCTCAAGGTGCAGGAAGCCATCCGATTGGGCGAGGCGGAGACGAAGCACAAGAACGACGCTTTGCACGAGATGAAACGAATCAACGCGCAGATGACGCTGGTCAAGACGGAGCTCTCCAAGACGAAGGACAGGCTCGAGGACTGCCGCAGGTACAAGGGGTTCCTCGATGACATCACGGACCCCGAGTTTTTTAATGCGGTGCTCGACGCTAAGCGCATGCGTCACACGGAGAGGCGCGAACAGAGACGGGCCGTAAGAAACGCGTACGCGGCGATTGTCGACGCCATCAGTTTGGCGGACCAGGAGATTCCCGAGAAGAAGAGTGCTTTGGAGGAGGCACGGCGTAAGGGTCGTAAGGCTGAGGCGGCGGCGCAGCTCGAGCTCGAGGCGGCGATCAAGGCTGCGCAGGACGCGAGGGAGGCGGTTGACGCCGAGCCCTCACCCCCGGGGACTCCGGAGAATGACGACTCGGACAGCGAGGTGCCGATGTACTTCACGTCGCCGAGGCAGCTCCCGGAGATCTACGCGCAGCTGGAGGAGGCGAATCTGTTTCTCATCCAGAACGCGCAGGAGACGGAGGAGATCTTGGAGGATTTGCGGAACAAGGAGAAGGAGACGACGGAACGGATGGATGCCGAGAACGCGTCGCTGCGGGCGCAGGTTGAGCAACTCGAGGCGCAGATTGCGAGCGAAGAGGCCAGGGCGACGACGCTCCTCAACCCGGCCGAGCGCAAGAGCAAGAAAAAGTCCGGTCCCCTGGCGAACGTGCCGCCGGCGCCGGGTGCCGACGTCCCTCTGGAGCGGCTCGACCAGAAGACGGCGGAGATGTACGCCCGGGCCGGGTTCGCGCCGGATCCGTCCATCTCGACGATCCAGATGTTGACCAACACGGAGATGTCCCTCGAGCGGTACCTCGCCGACGCGGACACCATGCCCGCGACGTTCGTGGCTGAGGAGGAGAAACGGCTGGAGCGGGAGCGGCGAGCTAAGCAGAGGATCATCAACCTCGAGCTCGAGAAGATCGCCGCCGAGGAGCGCAGGGCGAAGAGCATCGCCAAGGCCAACGAACCCGTGAAGCGGCGCACGGGTAAGCCGTTGATGACGCGCTCGATGCCGCCGTCGAGGAAGAAGAAGGAGGCGACGGAGAAGCTGGATCCCGAGGTGGAGGAGCTCAACAAGTTCTTAGCGATGGACTTTTAAGGGACGCATTTCCAAACACTGTTCGTGAATTCGCATTTCCGCGGTCACTGAATTTCCCACGCTTTTGTCGGTGGCCAGCGAGATGCCGCCGCGTTGCCACCCCCCGACGCCTCCATACTTCACGGATCGATCTGAAACTTTGCCAGGGCGTAGCTATGACCATAGTGCGTCGCTCCATGCGCTCAGAATGCAAAAAAAATGCACTCTACCAGGTTCGAACTGGTGACCTCGAGCTTACTAAACGCGCGCTCTACCACTGAGCTAAGAGTGCCCGCAAGGGGCTGTCCCCCATATAAGGGGGGTTTAGAATTCCATGAACCGGGCATTTCCGGCGAGGATTGGAGTTGATGTCTGGATATTGAAATTTTGGGCGGAAATACCGATGCAGATCAGGCCAGTGGCTGATATCGAAACCCACCCGACTGAGATGAGGAAAGTCTCGCTTTTCGCACTTTCCGTCCAGTTCGATGCTCGCGCACCAGGTGGTCGCGCTCGTGGGTCCTCCCGGTAGAGCCCTTCCTCAGCGGTGGAAACCAGTTGTGAGATCTCGCGTCGATAGGAGATTGCGTTCGAGCCGTCGTCAGATACCCGTGCGGCACTTCCGGTGGAGCGTGCTCGCCATGGGGATCCCTCGCGACTTCAGGTTCTGCATAGACCGAGGCGGCACCTTCACGGACGTGTACGCCGAGGTTCCCGCACAAGATGCCGAGGGCAATGCCTCTGTATCGTTCCGCACGCTCAAGCTACTTTCGGAGGATCCCGCAAACTACGAGAGCGCGCCGAGGGAGGGGATACGTCGCATCCTCGAGGAGGTGACGGGCACTTCCATCCCGCGCGATGTCCCCGTGCCCACCGACCGCATCGAGTGGATACGCATGGGCACGACGGTCGCGACGAACGCGCTTCTGGAGCGCGAGGGCGCCCGATCCGCGCTCGTGGTCACCGAAGGGTTTCGTGACTTGCTCGCCATCGGAAACCAGGCGAGGCCCGACATCTTCGACCTCGAGATCAAGCGACCGAGCCGGCTGTACGAGCGGGTGGTGGAGGCTCAGGAGAGGGTACGGGTGAGGCACACATCGGAGGAGGATTCCTCCCCATCTGAGAGCGCTCCCAACAAAATTGTGACCGGGGTGACGGGCGAGGCGATCGTAATAGAGCGTCCACTAGACGTGGAGTCGCTCCGCCCACAGCTACAGGCGTTGCTCGACGAGGGGATCGACTCACTCGCGGTGGTGCTGATGCACTCGTACGCGTTCCCCGACCACGAAAACGCCGTCGGGAAACTAGCGCGATCGATGGGCTTCAGCCAGGTGAGCCTGTCCTCGGCGCTCGTGCCGATGGTTCGCGCTGTGCCCCGCGGACACACCGCGAGCGTCGACGCGTACCTCACGCCGTGCATCCGTACGTACCTCGACACGTTCCTACGCGGTTTCGACGACGGTTTGAACGAACCCGGGGGACCAAAGGTGAGCTTCATGCAGTCCGACGGCGGCCTCACACCGGCGGAGCGCTTCACCGGTTACAAGGCGATTCTCTCCGGTCCCGCGGGAGGTGTGGTGGGATACGCGCGCACCACCAGAGCAGAGACCGAATCACCAGTCATCGGCTTCGACATGGGGGGCACGTCGACGGACGTGTCGCGGTTCGACGGCGCGTACGAGCAGGTGACGGAGACTGAAACAGCCGGGGTGACGGTGCAGGCGCCGCAGCTGGACGTCAACACCGTCGCCGCGGGGGGAGGATCGAGGCTCACGTTCAGGTCCGGGACGTTCAGGGTCGGACCCGAGTCCGTCGGGTCCCAGCCCGGGCCCGTGTGCTACAGGAAAGGAGGCACGAACCTGTCGGTGACGGACGCCAACTTGACGCTGGGGCGGGTCCTCCCCGAGTACTTCCCAAAGATCTTCGGCGCCAACGAGGACGAGCCACTGGACGCCGGTACCACGCGATCCGTGTTCGAAACCGAGGCTGCGAAGATCAACCAGACGCTGGGTTTGGTCGGCACGGCACAGGAGATGAGCATCGAGGAGGTGGCGCTGGGGTACGTCAAGGTTGCCAACGAGGCCATGTGCCGACCCATCCGGCACATCACCGAGAGCAAAGGGTTCGACACGGCGCATCACGTCCTCGCAGCGTTTGGAGGTGCGGGACCCCAGCACGCGTGCGCCATCGCCAGGTCGCTGGGAATGTCCACCGTCTTTGTTCACAGGTTCTGCGGTATCCTGTCCGCGTACGGCATGGGACTGGCGGACGTCGTCGCCGAGACCCAGAGGCCCTTCGCGGGCTCGTACCCGGTTTCGGATTTAAACCAGCCAAACCCCGCCCCCGCCGACGCGAGAGCCGCCGCGGATGATCTCACGCGACGGTGCCTCGACGAGCTCGTGTCCCAGGGGTTCGACCGCGATACGGAGTGCGAGTGCGAGGTGTTCCTCAACCTGCGGTACGAGGGGACGGACACCGCGATCATGGTCCCGGAGCCTTCCGGAGATGGAGACTTTGCGAGGGCGTTTGGCGAACGGTTCGAACGCGAGTACGGTTTCAAGTTGGAAAACCGTGACCTACTCATAGACGACGTGCGCGTGCGTGGCGTGGGTAAGTCCACGCTGTTGCAGCGCGTGAAGATCGAGTCTATGGGTGAGTCCACGCTCCCTGATCCCGATTCCATCGCGCGGGTGTACTTTGAGGGCGGGTGGAGGGAGACGCCGGTGTTTTTGTTGCGGGAGCTCGGAGCCGGGTCAGTGCTGGAGGGACCGGCGGTGGTCATGAACGGGACCGCGACGTGCATCATCGAGCCTGGCTGTGTTGCGCAGGTGACCGAGTACGGCGACCTGAAGATCAGCGTGGACGTGGGTCCTACATCAGAAGGTCCTACGGCTAGGGAGGAGGTTCAAAAAACCCACTCGTCCGAGAAGGCGGACGCCGTGCAGCTGTCCATCTTCAACAACCGGTTCATGGGCATCGCCGAGCAGATGGGTCGCACGCTGCAGCGCACCAGCGTCAGCACCAACATCAAGGAGCGTCTGGACTTTTCGTGTGCGCTGTTTGGCCCGGACGGAGGTTTAGTGGCGAACGCGCCGCACGTCCCGGTGCATCTCGGCGCCATGAGCGAGACTGTCCGGTGGCAGCTGAACCACTGGGCGCAAAACGGGGGACTGAACGAAGGGGACGTTCTGGTCACCAACCACCCGAGGGCGGGGGGTAGCCACCTCCCCGACATAACCGTCGTCACCCCGGTGTTCAGACACGGTGAAATCGTGTTCCTGGTGGCGTCCAGGGGGCACCACGCGGACGTGGGCGGAATCACCCCAGGGTCCATGCCCCCGTTTTCCCGATCGATCGCCGACGAGGGCGCCGCCATCGAGGCGTTCAAGCTCGTGGTCGCCGGAAGGTACGATCTGGAGGGTATCACGAACCTGCTCACGAAACCGAGCGCCAACGGATCCCCCGGAACGCGTAAGCTGGCCGATAACCTGAGCGACCTGAACGCGCAGGTGGCGGCTAACCGGCGGGGCATCGCGCTCATCGACGAGCTCATGGATGCGCACGGCGAGGCGACGGTGACGGACTACATGGGTCACGTGCGGGACAACGCGGAGCTGGCGGTCCGGGACATGCTCAGAGAGGCTGCTGAACGACTCGCGCGTCGCTTCGGGACCGTCCCGGGTGATTCCGACAAGGTTGTCCTGTCCGCGGAGGACAAGATGGACGACGGAAGCGTTGTACGTTTGACGCTGACGCTTGATCGGAAAGAGGGCGGCGCTGTTTTCGACTTTACCGGGACGGGCGACGAGGTTGTCGGGAACTGGAACGCGCCCCCCGCGGTGACGTGCGCGGCGGTGATTTACTGCGTCAGGTGTCTGGTCAACCAGGAGATTCCCCTGAACCAGGGATGCCTGGCGCCCATTACGATCACCATCCCGCCGGGAAGTTTCTTGTCCCCCTCGGAGAGCGCGGCGGTTGTGGGCGGAAACGTGCTCACCTCGCAGCGCGTCACCGACGTCTGCCTCGCCGCGTTCGAAGCTTGCGCCAACTCGCAGGGGTGCATGAACAACCTCACGTTCGGCGATGACACCTTCGGGTACTACGAGACCATCGCCGGCGGCGCGGGCGCGGGGCCCACCTGGGCTGGCGCGTCTGGGGTGCAGTGCCACATGACGAATACCCGCATCACCGACCCGGAGATTCTGGAGCGAAGGTACCCGGTGGTCCTGAGGCGGTTCGGTTTACGGCGCGGGTCGGGCGGTGCCGGCGAGCACCGCGGGGGCGACGGCGTGGTGAGGGATATCCAGTTCCTGGCGCCGGTGACGGTGTCGGTGTTGACGGAGCGTCGGGTCTTCGCGCCGAGGGGCGCGGGGGGCGGGAAGGACGGCGCGGCGGGACGTAACACGCTGCTGCGCGCCCTCGACGGTCGGGAGGTGAACCTCGGGAACAAGAACAGCGTCGAGGTGTGCGCGGGAGACCTGCTGAAGATCGCCACACCGGGAGGAGGCGGTTTCGGCGCCGAGACTGCCAAGTAGCATGGTGAAAAGTGAAAAAAGTTCAGACTGAATCTGAAGGTAACGCTTCGTGGCTCCGGAAGTTGAACCAAACAGCGCCGCATTTGAAAGGGGTCCCTGTGAGTTTGCCCATCAATCGCGTTTTCGCGCACGAGAATCCACACTGAAAACCGCGTGAATTGTTTTCAGCCCCACCCACCGGAATTCCAATTCTCACAAACACGCCTTCGTCCGTTTCGATGGGTGGTCGAACTGGGTTAAAAACTCGGGTCGGTTCCGTGAAGTGGATAAGGGATTTTTGTCCGCGGGACCAACGCGAAATGTACGTATGAGAGTCACTCAAGAGGTTGAACATTTCAAAAGAAGAGTAGGAACCTTTCGTCTGGTTCGACCTCTCGCCCGACCCCTCGCGGAGCGAAAAGGTCCCCAAAAAGCGTCGTGACGACAAGTTCTTTGGGGTAAATAGACCCTGGCACGCCGCCAAATAAGAATAATTTATCCTCGATCGGACCGACGCGCTCGCACTTCCAGGCGCGCATCCGGGGATACGCTGCCGAGTTTGCGAACAGTTCGCGACTCACAAGACACCCTCCCTCGCCCACAGCGCGAGCGGGTCCCAAGAAGGAGTCACCGGCGCAGCGTCGCGCCAGATCCCTCTTCGTGAATTCACGAGATGGCTGCCCAAGACAAACGCGGAAGCACCGTCTTCGTTGGCGACGATGTCTCCGTGAGCGCGCCTCTCAAGATCCACGAGAAGCCCCTCGAGGATGTGATCGCCGAGTTCCAGACTCACGCTGACAACGGTCTCTCCTCCGCCGAGGCGGCGAAGAGGCTCGAGGAGGACGGCCCGAACGAGCTGGAGAAGCCCCCGCGCGTCTCCCTCCTCGTCCTGTTCCTCATTCAGCTCAACTCCGTGATCATGTACCTGCTCATGGCCGCGGTCGTGGCGTCCGCCGCGATCAAGGCCACCGGCGACGACGCGGACAAGTTCATCTCCTACGTCGACTCCATCGCCATCACCATCATCATCCTGATCAACGCGACCATCGCGGCGGTCACCGAGAACAGCGCCAACGACGCCCTCGAGGCTCTCTCCTCCCTCCAGTCGCCCATGTGCACCGTCATTCGCGACGGCGAGGAGGTGCAGATCGAGTCCTCGAACATGGTCCGTGGTGATGTCGTCAAGCTCGGCACCGGTGACGTCGTCCCCGCCGACTGCCGCTGCATCAAGGCTAACGACTTCCGCGTCAACGAGATGCTTCTCACCGGAGAGCCCGAGGATGTGGCCAAGAACACCAAGATCAAGGCGCGCGTCCCCGGCCAGCCCGAGAAGCTCACCGCCGATAACATGGCCTTCTCCTCCTGCAACGTCAAGGCCGGTACCTGCATCGGCCTCGTCGTCGCCACCGGTATGCGCACCCGCGTCGGGTCCATCGCCGCGCTCCTCAACGAGAAGCGCGACGACGGCGCCGAAGAAAAAGGATTCGCCGCGAGCAAGTCCTTCGCGGCGCTCGACAAGGACGGCGACGGCTCCCTCACCTACGATGAGGTCACCGTGGGCCTCAAGATGCGCGGCATCAAGATGACCGACGCCGCCATCGCGGACATGTGCAAGGATCTCGACGCCAACGGCGACGGCAAGATCACCCTCGAGGAGTTTGACCAGTTCTGCCTCACCAAAGCGCCCGCGCCGTCCGCCAAGGGGAAGAGCGAGGGCTGCCTCCCCGACACCAAGGCTGGCCAGACCCCGCTCCAGGCCAACCTCGAGAAGCTCTCCATTAACCTCGGTTACATGGCCATCCTCGTGTGCCTCGGCGTGTTCATCGTCGGCGCCGCCATGGGTACCAAGGATCCCGAGGATCCCGACGTCCCCTCCTGGCTGTTCATGATCATGGTCGCGGTGACCCTCACCGTCGCCGCCATTCCCGAGGGTCTGCCCCTGTGCGTGACCATCGCGCTCTCCTCCGGCTGCTCCAACATGGTCAAGGAGAACGTCCTGATGCGCAAGATCGCCGCGGTCGAGACCCTCGGCTCCGCCTCCATCATCTGCACCGACAAGACGGGCACGTTGACCGAAGGTAAGATGACCCTCGTCGCCATGTACGCCGGCAAGGTTGACTACACCGTCACCGGCAAGGGTTTCGATCCCACCGTGGGCAAGATCACCACCACCAAGGGTGACGAGTCCGCGAACGACTCTGGCGGCGTGCGCGCCACCCTCGGCTCCGCCGTGCTGTGCTCCAACACCACCCTCAAGCTCGAGACTGATCCGGATTCCGGCGTTCAAAAGTGGACCCCGCGCGGTAACTCCTCAGAGGCTCCCCTCGTCGTCGCGGGCCACAAGGTTGGCATCAAGCTCGAGGACCTCGAGGGTGCCCTCGCCCGCGTGTACGAGATTCCCTTCTCGTCCTCCCGCAAGATGATGGTGACGATCACCAAGACCACCGGCTCCACCACCCTCACCCACGTCGCCAAGCAAGGCGAGCACACCGCGCACGTCAAGGGTGCCCCCAACTACATCATGGAGAAGTGCACCTCCTACATGGCTGCCGACGGCTCACTCGTCCCCTTTGACGAGGCTGCCAAGGCTGAGTTCACCGCCAAGGTTGACGAGCTCTCCTCCCAGGCGCTCCGCGTGCTGGCCATCGCCACCAAGGACCTCGGCGCCTCCCTCCCGTACGGCGAAGAGGAGGAGACCGATACCAAGTTTGGCAAGATCGTCGGCGGTCTTACCCTCTGCGGCCTCTGCGCGTCCATCGACCCCGAGCGTGACGGCGTCAAGGATTCCGTCCTCCAGTCCCGCGAGGCTGGCGTCCGCGTCGTCATGATCACCGGCGACTACCTCAAGACGGCCATCGCCATCGCCAAGAACATCAACATCCTCAACCGCAACACCTTCACCGAGGACAACGGCGAGGCCACCGACTGCGGTGCCCTCCGCCCCCACAAGGAGGGCGAGTACCTTCCCAACGGCGACATTGACGCGCTCACCAAGACCACCTCCGTCTTTGCCCGCGCCAAGCCCGAGGATAAGCTCGAGATTGTCAAGTCTCTCCAGCGCCAGGGTTTCGTCTGCGCGATGACCGGCGACGGCGTCAACGACGCTCCCGCCCTTAACCGCGCCGATATCGGTGTCGCCATGGGTCTCGAGGGTACCGAGGTGGCCAAGGGTGCCTCCGACATGATCCTCACCGACGACAACTTTTGCTCCATCGTCAAGGCGATTGAGAAGGGCCGCATCATCTACGCCGGCATTCAGAAGTTTGTCTCCTTCATCATGTCCGTGCACTTCGCGGAGGTGCTCCAGATTTTCCTGTGCATCGTCTCCTCCATCCCCGTGATGAGGCAGCCGCTCCAGATTCTTTTCCTCATCCTGGTCACCGACCTTCCCCCCTCCATCGCGCTCGGCTTTGAGCCCGGAGAGGCGCTCACCATGAAGCGCGCGCCCCGCCCCAAGACCCAGCCCATCGTCATGAACTGGATGTGGCGCGGTATCGTCGCCAACGGCCTCATCCTCACCGTGTGCATCTTCTACACCTACATGATCGCGCTCTGGGCCTACGCCGGCGCCTTCACCTCCGAGGAGATCATCGACCCCACCCGCACCTCGTGCGCCATCTGGGAGACCGACAAGATGACCCCCACCCTCAAGATTGACTGCGGCGTCTGGACCGGATGCAGCACCACCTCGGGCGACGCGCTCTACAGCGCCGCGTGCAAGGCCGACTACCTCACCGAGTGGACCTCCATCGTCACAGGCAGCGCCTCCGAGACGGCTGAGGCTAACGCCGCCGCCGCCATCGCCGGCGCCACCGGTGCGTACTACACCCCCCACGGCAACCCCGCGTGCGCGATCTGCATCGATGAGTCCATCCGCCGCGCGCGCACCGCCACCTTCATCTCCCTCGTGTGGGCCGAGGGTGTCCGCGCGTACTGTAGCCGCTCCTTCGAGAACCCCATCTGGGTCGACACCTTCTCCAACACGAGCATGAACAAGGCTGTGCTCCTCGCGCAGATCACCCTGTTCATCGCGCTCTATCTTCCCGGCCTCAACCACGTCCTCGGCCTCTACGTCGACGAGATCCACGGCTGGGGCTGGTTCATCGCATTCCAGGGTGCCGTCGCATGCGGTGTCGGCTGTGAGCTCTACAAGTTCGTCGCCAAGCAGTTCATCGTCGAGGCGGAGCTCGCCAACTACGAGGAGGATGCGGACGGCAACGTCAAAACCGCCGACGTCGCCATCACCGTCGAGAAGTAAACCCTCACGACGGAAACTGGGGAGAGCGTTCGCCTGAAGAGAGGGCGACGTTCTACACGTAGAGAGAGAGAGTCGATAAACTAGATAAAGGGGACTTCGGACCCACACGCGCTGTTAGTGTCACCACACACCGCGTTTTGCCTTGCCTCAAATTTTTAACACGCAAAAGCAGTGCTCGCTCATGAAAGTTCTTTTTGTCCGCGTCACACCTCAGAAAAGTGTATCGGATACGGGGTATCCGCGGCTCGGGTTGGCTCGACGAGGACGTCCGCCCGAAGCACACTCATACGCGCGCTTCAACACTCACAGGTGCGTCGGATAGCCCCCCCGCGCCCCGCTCTGGACCTCCACCGCCCCGACCGCACACCGTCGCCCTTCAAAAGCAGCGCGCCAAATCGCCAAAATATCTACGCGCTTTTTGGCAACCAAGATCGTCGCATTCGGGGGTAACACTTCTGACGCGGCCTTCCGCCTTCCCATCCGTCCACCCCAGAAACGACCGCGCACGCGGCTTGTTTCGCGCGTGTACAACCACAGGCTTTCAAGCTCTCGCGCCGGCGCACACCCCGTGTCCGCCGCGCCCCGAACGCCATGGGTATGGAGCTCACCGCGGACGAGACCCAGGTTCCAGAACTGGGCATCAAAAAGTCCGCTAAGATCTGGTGGACGCTGACCGATGAGGCGCCAGCCCTGGCCACACACGCCTTCCTTCCCGTCGTCCGGCGCTTCCTCAGCCCCAACGGCGTGAGCGTCGAGACCGCCGATATCTCCCTCGCCGCGCGCATCCTCGCCGCCTTCCCCGAGCGCCTCACCCCGGCCCAGAGGCGGGTCGACGTCCTGGCCAAGCTCGGCGACCTCGCCAAGACCAGCCGCGCGAACATCATCAAGCTCCCCAACGTCTCCGCGTCCGTGTACCAGCTCGAGCAGGCCATCGCCGAGCTCAATGGAAAGGGCTTCGACGTCCCCAAGTACCCCTCGGGCGACGCGCTCTCCGACGAGGACGCCGCCATCGCCGCCAGGTACGGCAAGGTCATCGGTAGCGCCGTCAACCCCGTGCTGCGCGAGGGCAACAGCGACCGCCGCGTCGCCGGCCCGGTGAAGGACTTCGCCAGGGCCAACCCGCACAGGCTCAAGGACTGGTCGGGCGACTCCAAGACGGAGGTCAGGTCCATGCCGGGGGATGACTTTTTCGGCTCGGAGAAGTCGTCGGTGATGGCCGCGCCCGGGTCCCTCCGCGTCGAGCTGCACGCCGCCGACGGTGCCGTCACCGTCCTCAAGGACAAGGTCCCGGCGCAGGCTGACGAGATCTTCGACGCCGCGAGGCTGAGCCGCGCCAAGCTGACGGAGTTTGTCGAGGCTGAGCTCGCGAGCGCGGCGGAGGCTGGCGTCATGGTGTCGCTGCACCTCAAGGCGACGATGATGAAGGTCTCGGACCCTATCCTATTCGGCGCCGTCGTCCAGACGTACTTCAAGAAGGCGTTCGAGAAGCACGCAGATTCGCTCGCATCCGTCGACGCCAACCCCAACAACGGTCTCAAGTCGGTGCTCGAAGCGATCAAGTCTCTGCCAAACGCGGCGGAGATTGAATCCGACTTCGCTGCGTGCTACGCTCAGCCGGACCGCCCCAAGGTGGCCATGGTAGACTCCGACAAGGGAATCACCAACTTGCACGTCACGTCCGACGTCATCATCGACGCGTCCATGCCCGCGATGATCCGCGACGGCGGCAAGATGTGGAACGGCGCCGGCGAGCTCGAGGACGTGGTGTGCCTCATCCCCGACCGATCCTACGCCGGCGTGTTCCAGACGTGCATCGACGACTGCAAGACCAACGGTAAGTTCGACGTTGCCACCATGGGCAGCGTCGCCAACGTCGGGTTGATGGCGAAGAAGGCTGAGGAGTACGGCTCGCACGACAAGACGTTCAAGATTTCCACCGCCGGCGTCGTCAAGGTTTTCAACAACGGCTCGGACGAGGTCGTCTTTGAACACGACGTGGCCGCCGGCGACATCTGGCGCATGTGCCAGACCAAGGACGAGGCGGTTCGCGACTGGGTTAAGCTCGCGGTGCAGCGCGCGAGGCTCACCAACACCCCCGCGGTGTTCTGGCTCGATCCCTCCAGGTCGCACGACTCCGTCTTGGTGGACAAGGTGGAGTCGTACCTCAAGGAACACGACACGTCCGGCCTCGACATCTCCATCAGGACCCCTCAGGAGGCGATCGAGTTCTCCATGGCGCGCGCGCGCAAGGGTGAGGACACCATCTCCGTCACCGGTAACGTCCTGAGGGACTACCTCACGGATCTCTTCCCGATCATCCAGCTCGGGACCAGCGCCAAGATGCTCTCCATCGTGCCCCTCCTGGCGGGTGGCGGTTTGTTCGAGACTGGCGCGGGCGGATCCGCCCCCAAGCACGTGCAGCAGTTCACCGAGGAGAACCATCTTCGATGGGACAGCCTCGGCGAGTACCTCGCCCTCGCCGTCTCTCTCGACGACCTCGCGCTCAAGACCAGAAACCCCAAGATCAAGATCCTCGCCAAAGGCCTGACGTCCGCCACCGGCAAGTTGCTCGAGCTCAATAAGTCCCCGGGACGGAAGTGCGGCGAGTCGGACAACCGCGCCGCGCACTTTTACATCGCCATGTGGTGGGCCGAGGCTGTCGCCAGGTCCTTCCCGTCCTTCAAGACACTCGCCGCCAAGCTGAAGGAATCCGAGGCCGTCGTCGTCAAGGAGATGACCGACTGCCAGGGTAAGACTGTCGACATCGGAGGGTACTGGCTCCCCGACACGCAGAAGTGCACCGATGCCATGCAGCCCAGCCCGACGTTCAACGCCCTCATCGACGAGGCCATCATGATGTCCTCGCTCGATCCCCCCGGGAGCAAGACTGTGAACCAGATTTACGACTCCATCGAGACCAACCTGAGGATCGTCAGGCGCAAGCTCGGGAACAAACCCCTGACCCTCGCGGAGAAGATCGTCTACGGACATCTCGACGACCCCGAGGGTGCCCCCGCGCCCGAGCGCGGCGTGTCCTACCTCAAGCTCCGCCCTGACCGGGTCGCCATGCAGGACGCCACCGCCCAGATGGCCATCCTCCAGTTCATTTCCTCCGGTCTGCCCAAGACGGCCGTGCCCACCACCATCCACTGCGACCACCTCATCGCCGCCGAGACTGGCGACGTGGAGGACCTCGGCAACGCCAAGACGGAGAACGCGGAGGTGTACGACTTTTTGTCCTCGTGCGGTGACAAGTTTGGTATGGGCTACTGGAAGCCCGGCGCCGGTATCATCCACCAGACTGTCCTGGAGAACTACGCCTTCCCCGGCGGCCTGATGATCGGCACCGACTCCCACACCCCCAACGCGGGAGGGCTGGGCATGTGCGCCGTGGGTGTGGGCGGTGCGGATGCCGTGGACGTCATGGCCAGCCTCCCGTGGGAGCTCAAGGCGCCCAAGGTGATTGGCGTCAACCTGAAGGGGTCGCTCACCAACTGGACCGCGCCCAAGGATGTCATCCTCAAGGTTGCCGGCATTCTCACCGTCTCCGGAGGCACCGGCGCCATCATCGAGTACTTCGGCGAAGGTGTTGATACCATGTCGGCCACCGGCATGGCCACCATCTGCAACATGGGCGCGGAGATTGGCGCCACCACCTCGGTGTTTTCCCTCTCTGAGCGCCAGCTCGAGTACCTCAGGGAGACGGGCCGCGAGGACGTCGCCAGGCTGGCGGCCAAGAACCGTCCCAACCTCGTCCCCGACGAGGGATGCGAGTACGACCGCGTCGTCGAGATCGACCTCGACACCCTCGCGCCCCACATCAACGGCCCTTACACCCCCGACTTGTGCACCCCCGTGTCCCAGCTCGGCGCCCGGGCGGAGAAGGAGGGATGGCCCGTGGAGATTTCCTCGTGCCTCATCGGCTCGTGCACCAACAGCTCCTACGAGGACATGGCGAAATGCGCCAACCTCACCCGCCAGGCGCTCGCCGCGGGGCTCACGTACAAGATCCCGTTCTTCGTCACCCCCGGCTCCAGAGCCGTGCAGGTGAACATCGAGAAGGATGGATTCGTCAAGGACTTTGAGGACGCCGGCGCGACTGTGCTGGCCAAGGCGTGCGGCCCGTGCATCGGGCAGTGGAAGCGCAAGATGCCCCCGGGGGTGAAGAACACCATCGTCACCTCCTACAACCGCAACTTTGCCAAGCGCAACGACGGTAACCCCGACACGCACGCGTTTGTCACCAGCCCCGAGCTCGTGACCATGCTCGCGTTCTCCGGCAGGCTCGACTTCAACCCCTACTCCGACACCCTCCCCACCCCCGACGGCGGCCAGTTCAGCTTCAAGATCCCCGAGGGATGCCCCGCCATTCCCCCCAGCGGCTGGGACATCGACGACTCCATCTTCCAGGCTCCCAAGGCTGACGGCAGCGGCGTGCAGATCAACGTCAACCCCGAATCCAAGCGTCTCGAGCTGCTCGAGCCCTTCAAGGAGTGGGACGGTAAGGACTACACCGACTGCCCGGTGCTCATCAAGGCTCTCGGCAAGTGCACCACCGACCATATATCCATGGCGGGCCCGTGGCTCAAGTTCCGCGGCCACCTGACCAACATCAGCGAAAACATGCTCATCGGCGCCGTCAACGCCGAAAACGGCGAGACCAATGCGGTTGCCAACCAGTTCACGGGCAAGGTTGGCAAGGTTCCCGAAGTCGCGCGTCAGTACAGGGACGCGGGCGTGCCCTGGATCGTCGTCGGTGACAAGAACTACGGCGAGGGTAGTAGCCGCGAGCACGCCGCTTTGGAGCCGAGGTACCTCGGCGGCGTCGCAGTCGTGGTGAGGAGCTTTGCTCGGATCCACGAGACCAACCTGAAGAAGCAGGGCATGCTCCCCCTGACCTTCGCCGACCCCGCGGACTACGATCGCGTCTCGGGCAACGCGAAGGTGTCCATCACCGGCCTCGAGACGTTCCGCCCCGGCGTGCCCCTCACGCTGGTGGTTAAGAACCCGGATTCAGACGAGAGCTTCGACGTCGTCGTGAACCAGACTTTCAACGAGGAGCAGATCGACTGGTTCAAGCACGGCTCCGCGCTCAACTTCATGAAGTGGCAGAACGCCAGAGCGACGAGGAGCACCGTCGCGTGAAGTGTTGTTTGTGTTACCCCGTAGCACTGTACGTACCCTTTGACTTTGTAATCATCACGCATGCATCAGCCGCTTGCCTTACACGCACCCTTCCTTCATCTTCCCTCTAAAAATTGCCGGGAAACGTCATTTTCGGCGGATAAGAGATTTAAAAGCGACGTCAGCATCGTCAGATCTCGGGACGCACCTGAGCACACCATGCAGCGTTCGTCTTTCTTCATCGCGGTCCTCGTGGCGATCATCGCGGCGTTTGCCGCGACCGCCTCAGCCGCACGCCTGACGCCCCCCCTCGTGCTCGGGGCTTCGGCGGGCGCCAACGACGACGACGTCACCCTAAAATCCGTAAAGATCGCCACGGATGCCACGGACGCCAAGCCCAAGGTGTTCAACGCCTTCAAGCGCATGCCCGGCCACGACAAGCGCGAGCACGTCGTCAGCGCGCGCCCCCACGAATACATCGACGCCACCAAGCTCCCCAAACGCTTCACCTGGTCCGACGTCGACGGGGTCAACTACCTGACGAAGATGCTGAATCAGCACGTGCCCCAGTACTGCGGCAGCTGCTGGGCGCACGGCGCGATGTCTTCCCTCGCCGATCGCATCAAGATCGCCAAAGGCGCCCACGCGAAGGGCCCCGACGTCAACCTCGCCATCCAGTTCATCCTCAACTGCGGAACCGAGGTTGCCGGATCCTGCCACGGAGGCAGCGCCACGGGGGCGTACCAGTTCGTCAAGGAAGCCGGCTACATCCCCTTCGAGACATGCCTCGTGTACGAGGCGTGCAGCGCCGAGTCCTCCGAGGGCGCCTGCGCCGCCGGTGACGTATCACGGTACCAGTGCAAGCCCGAGAACACGTGCAGGACCTGCTCCACCTTCTCCGACATGGGCGGCTTTTGCTCGGCGCTCGACTCCTTTCCCAACGCTTCAATCGCCGAGTACGGTGAAGTGAGCGGCGAGAAGGAGATCATGGCCGAGGTGTACGCGCGCGGACCCGTCGCCGCGGGGATCGACGCCAACCTCCTCGACGAGTACACCGGCGGTGTCCTGACCCCACCGACGGACTACGAGTACGAGATCAACCACATCGTCGCCATCGTGGGCTGGGGCGAGACCAAAGCGGGTGAAAAGTATTGGATCGTGAGGAACTCGTGGGGCGAGTACTGGGGTGAGATGGGCTTCTTCCGCATCGTCCGAGGTAAGAAGGCACTCGGCATCGAGGACGAGTGCTCCTGGGCCACCCCGGGAGAGTACACCCAACACAACGTGGGATGCTACGAAGACGGCTCCAACTGCGTCGGCACGGCTGTGTACGCGGACCCATCCGCGAAGAACAACCGCCCCTACGGCGAGATCGCGACCGCATCGGCGTGAGCGGCACTGTCGATCGACGAGATTACGATTTTTTTACGAGCATTTGTACATATTCATCACACATCGCTTGCGCACATGCCGCATCAGGACCCGTGTATTTTTTTACTCGTATTTCTTGAGTCGAGCTTCGTCTCGCTGAGGTTCAAAAAGTTCGGCCTTCAACCGTTGGTGTTTTGGTCCACTCTGGCACCGGGGACATCATAACCCACGACGTGTAGGGTGCAGGTACAGGGCTGAGCGGAGGGCTCCCCGTCTGCGACACGAGATGGCCGATGACGGTGTGGAACCGTTCGATCCGGACGATCCGGACGCCGGAACCCACCTGGAGGTGCGTCCCCGCCCCGGCCCGCCGGGATGAACATTCTTTTTTCCAAACCCGCCGTTCGGTGGTTAAATTTTGAGGGTTAGCGCGTGGGTCCGAGGACGGTGCCTCCCGCAGTCCCTCCCGTTCCCCCGAGCTCCCAAACGCCCCCGCGCGAAGCTTCTTCGTCTCGACACGCACGAGCGCGTCCGATCCCGACTCAACCTAACTCTTTCCCTCCACGACCCGCAGAAGAAGGCTGGGAAAATCGGGGGTATGGGGGTCGACGAGCTCGACGGCGTACCTCCCACGCCCGGGTTCAAGCGGTTCTACGGCGAGGAACGGTCGCTCGGGTACTTCACCCTCGATGAGGACACTGTTCCGGGGAAGATCCGCCGAGGGTGCATCAAAATCGTGGAGTCCCCGTGGTTCGAGAACATCATCCTTGCCGCCATCCTCATCAACACGATCATCCTGTGCACGATGGAGCCGCTCAAGATGGAGGGGCGGGGGTGCGAGGAGGGCGTCAGGATCAATTACCAGGGCAGCCCGGGTAACAACAGGGCCGTCGAGGACTCGGAGGCGTTCTTCACCACGCTGTTCACGCTAGAGGCGGTGGTCAAGGTGGTGGCCATGGGTTTCATCCTCGACAAAACTTCCTACCTTAAAGACGGGTGGAACGTGATGGACTTCACCGTGGTGATCATCTCCATCATCAGCGCCATGCCCGGGATGGGCAACGGCGTCAGCTCGCTGAGGGTGATCAGGGTGTTGAGACCGCTGCGGGCCATGTCCATCCTGCCCGGCATGCGCGTCCTGATCGGGACCATGATCGCCGCCATCCCGATGATTGCCAACGTCATGCTCTTCTGCCTGTTCTTCTTCACCGTGTTTGGCATCCTGGGCATGAACCTCTACATGGGGGTGCTGCGGAACAGGTGCTTCACGGTGGTGACCGAGAGCGTATGTGTCGACCACGCGGCACACGAGTCCAACGAGTTCTGCCGCGAGATCATCCCCAACTTTGGCGAAGATCGCAACGTCACCGCCGCGGTTTTGCTGAGCGACGATTCAGAGCAGACGTGCACGAACACGTCCATGTCGTGGCCGGGTTACCTATGCCCGGCGGGGATGATGTGCCTCAAGGCGAGCAACCCCAACTACGGCATCACCCACTTCGACAACATCGCGCACTCCTGGCTCACGATCTTCCAGTGCATCACGTTGGAGGGGTGGACGCCCATCATGTACCACGCGATGGACGCGGTGACGGGATGGAGCGTGATTTACTTTGTTCTCCTGGTGTTCACGGGCGGATTCTTCCTCCTGAACCTGGCGCTCGCGGTCATCACCGAGGTGTACGACGAGGAGAACACCGAGGCGAAGGAGGATGCCGCGGAGGAGGCTGCGGAGAAGGAGGCTGAGGCGGACAAACGGGAGGCTGAGGCGGCGAAGAGGCGCAAGGAGCTCGGGCTGGACGTCGTGTCCGAGGATGACGAGGACGAGGTCGACCACCTCAAGGCGTTGGATCTCGGTCAGGCTGGCCCTTCCCCGCTGAAGAAGCTGTGCCAGGCGATCATCGAGCACCGGTACTTTGGCCCGTTCTTCGTCGTGTGCATCGCGGTCAACACGCTGGTGCTGGCCATGGAGTACGACGGCATGCCAAACTCCTACGCAAACGCCCTCGACGTGATCAACCTGATTCTCACGATCATGTTCATCCTGGAGATGGTCAGCAAGGTGATCGGCATGGGCTTCGAAGAGTACAGCAAGGACCGGTTCAACATGTTCGACGCCACGGTGGTGATTTTGTCCATCGTCGAACTGGCGCTCTCGGCGGGTGGCGGCTTAACGGCGCTGCGAGCGTTTCGCATCCTTCGCGTGTTGAAGCTGATTCGCAGCTGGACTTCGCTGCAGAACTTCCTTTACACCATCTACCTCACCGTGATGGAGCTCGGGAACTTCACCTTCATCGTCGTGTTGACCATCTTCATCTTTGCGCTGCTGGGCATGCAGTTGTTTGGTGGTAAAATGTGCGGGCTGGACGACGGCGATACCCCGCGGCACAACTTTGACACCCTGATCTGGGCGCTCGTCACCGTGTTCCAGGTGCTCACCGGCGAGGACTGGAACGCCGTGATGTACGACGGCATGGCGAGCAACGGGTCCTGGTCCGCGCTCTACTTCGTCGCGCTCCTTCTCATCGGCAACTTTGTGGTGCTCAACCTCTTTGTCGCCATCTTACTCACCAACTTCTCCGAGGTTGAGGTTCAGACCGAGTACGAGAGCACCAAGACGTTGATGGAGAGCGTGTCGTTCTTCAAGTACCTGAGCAAGAAGAAGGGTCAACGGGAGAAGACGCGGGAGGAGCTGGAGCAGCAAAAGTTCTGGGACGAGCTCCCGGACAAAGACTTTCCCCCGAATGTGCTACGCGGCTGGGAGAGACTCATCGAGGGCGTGCTGCACGAGGCTTGGATGGAGGAGACGGAGGCGGCGGAGGAGGAGGCGAGGAAGATCGCCGAGGCTGACGCCATCCGCCAGAAGCGCCTCGAGGAAGAGCAGGCTTACAAGGAGGGTAAGATGAAGGCGTTGCGCGCGGGTAAGCTGGTGTCCTTCCGGTACGGGCTGAACGCGACTGCCGAGGCGGCTGCCGGCGGATGCGCCCCAATGCCGGGCGCCGCGCCCAAACCCCTGCACAAGTACTCGGACAAAAAGTCGCTCATGATCTTCGGCGTGGACAACCCCGTCCGGCAGTTTTGCTTCAAGCTCGTGGACGACAAGCAGTTCGACTACGTCATCATGACCTTTATCCTCATCTCCTCGCTCACGATGGCCTTCGAGTCCCCCAAGGCGATGGAGAACAGCGGGACCAAGAATGCTCTGGAGGGTGTGGACATTTTCTTTACGATTGTGTTTGCGCTGGAGATGGTCATGAAGCTGATCGCGTTTGGTCTGTACCTGGAGGACAAGGACTCGTACCTGAGGGACCCGTGGAACTGCATGGATGGTTTCATCGTCATGATCGGCATCGTCGGCAAGATGATCTCCGGCAACCTCGGCTGGGTTCGATCGCTGAGGACGATGAGGGTGCTTCGGCCGCTGCGGGTCATCAGCCGGGTGCCGGAGCTGAAGGTTGTGGTCAACGCCCTGTTCGCGTCCATTCCCGGCATGGGCAACGTGTTCATGGTGTCGCTTCTCTTTTGGCTCATCTTCGGCATCCTCGGCATGCAGCTCTTCATGGGCGCATTCGCCCGATGCGACGACGAGGACGTCGAGGCCAAGGCGGAGTGTCTCGACGGGTGGGTCAACGACACGGGCGTCGCGATGGAATGGGACAGTATCACCAAATCGTGCGGCCCGACCCCTGGGGGCGCGTCCTACGACCACAACGCGTTCACCGAAGCGCAGTGCACCGGCACGTTCAACAGCACCGTCTATGTGGAGAGGACGTGGCAGTCGGATGACATGAACTTTGACAACATCTTCCTCGCGATGCAGACTTTGTTTGAGATGTCCACCACGGAGGGTTGGACGGCGGTGATGTACAACGGCGTGGACTCCCGGTCACCCGAGCTGGCGCCCAAGCGGGATAACAACCCGCCCATCGCGTTCTTCTTCGTCGCGTTCGAGATTGTCGCCAACTTTTTCATCCTCAACCTCTTCATCGGTATCATCCTGGACAACTTTGCCAGGCTCGCCGCGGAATCCGCCGACGGGAGCAACGGTTTAATGACAAAGGCGCAGGTCATGTGGGTCAAGAGCCAGCGACGTTTGCAGCAGCAGTCGATACCCGCCAAGGCTGACTACTACCCCGAGGATGAGACGCGCAAGAGCGTGTACAAGATCGTGGAGAGGGAAGAGTTTGACTGGTTCATCATGGCCGTCATCGTGTGCAACGCGCTGACGATGATGATGGAGCACTACGAGATGAACGACACGTGGACCGGCACGCTGCTCGGCCTTTCCATCTTATTCGCGGTCATCTTCACCCTCGAAGCGGGGGCGAAGCTGTACACCATGTACCCCGAGGCGTACTTCTCCAGCCGATGGAACTGCTTCGACTTCTTCTGCGTCGCCATCACCCTCGTCGGGTTCATGGCTGGCAGCGGCGGCGCGGCGTCCGTGTTTCGCATCCTGCGTCTCGCGAGGATCTTCAGGGTTGTGAAGAAGCTGACGGGCCTGCGCATGCTCTTCAACACCTTGATCATCTCCCTCCCCGGGTTGCTGAACATCGGCGCGCTGATGTTCCTGTTGTGCTTCGTGTACGCCATCCTCGGTATGAACCTCTTCGGCAAGGTTAGGTTTGGCGAGAACCTGAACAAAGACGCCAACTTTACAAACTTTGGCAACTCGCTCCTCCTGCTGCTGCGCATGGTGACGGGCGAGGCTTGGAACTCCGTCATGTACGACTGCATGATTGACACCGACTGCGACAGCGACGTGGACTGCGCGAGGGGCGAGTGCTGCGGCAACGACGGCGCGCCCTTCTACTTCATCACTTTCGTCATCCTCGGCACGTTCATCACCCTCAACCTTCTCATCGCCGTCGTCCTTGACAACTTTAGCAACAACAAGAAGGAGGAAGGGACCAACATCACGGACAAGCACATCGATGACTTCGCCGAGGCCTGGTCCAGGCTGGACCCCCACGCGACGGGGTTCATCCCTTGCACCCGCCTGGTCTCCCTCTTGAAGCTCACGAACACCCCGCTCGGCGTCAAGGGCACGCGGCTGTCGCGGCTCGGCATCCTGCGTTTTCAGAAAAACTTGAACCTCCACGTCGAATCCAACTACCTGCACTACCAGGACGTGCTGCAGGCGGTGACCGCGAGGGCGATGGGCATCAACACCGATGCCTTACCCCCGGATGTCCAGATCGCGCTCGAGACGGGCAAGGTCAAGGCTAAGATTGAGGCGGAGAAGAAGATTGCGGAGAACGCCAAGGTGCGGGGGAGCACCGCGCCAATGTTACAAATAACGCACGGGATGACGGGCGCAGACGGCGAGCAGCTGACCATCGAGCAGCTGTACGCGGTGCAGCGCATCCAGGCGGCGTTTCGGGGACGGAAGGCGAGACGGGAGGCGCAGGTCAAGGCTGAGGAGGATCGCGCGGCGAGGAGCAAGGCCAAGGCTGAGATGATCTTGAGCCACGTCAAGAACATCTTCGTCGAGGTTGAGGAGAATGAACGGCGGCGGCGGGGCGGGGCGCTGGGTCGTCGACCGGGCGCGACGGACTCCGCGATGGTGGTGTTGAGGGACAGCGCGCAGGGATCGGAGATTGAGGAGCTCGATAACGACTCCGCGCGCAGGAGCCCGGGGAGTAGCATCTGATGAACCCACGTTATGTAATAAGCACTCTGGCTTCACTTCATCACTTTCCGCCTCGAGATCATCAGTCTGCGGTGGAATTCCGTCTTCGAAGAAGCTTTCCGATCATCCATTCAGATCGGACCGCGCCTAACGCGCGCGGCACTCGTGCAGACCTGAACACTATGCTATTCGGTCTGTTCCGCATCCCCGCGGTCCTCCTCGTGCTCGCGGGCCTGCTCCTCACCGCGCCGGCGGCGATCGAAGCCATCGAGGCGAAGTGTTCCGCCTGCGCCGCTGTCGCCGGCCGATTGCAGACGGCGCTCGAGGCAGAGAAACCTCGGAACCACGTGGACCTGCGCGGCAGGCTCGACAGCAAGGGCGTGCGGTACGGCAAGTTGATCCCGTACGACGTCAGCGAGCAGAGGTTCACCGAGCTCATGGAGGACGTCTGCGGTGGCTCCTTAGGCCAGTACCAACTGAAGCGCGTCAAGCTCCGCGACGGACCCGAAGACGGGGACGGGATCAAGGTTACGCAGCGATGGGAAAACATCGGCAGGGTGTCCAAGAACCCTCAGGCTAAGACCATGAGGGACGAGCTCAACGACTACTGCCACAGGATCGTTGAGAAGCAGGAGGAGGTACTCCAGAAGGCGTTATACGCCAAGGAGCTGAACTCGACGAACGTGGCTGAGAAGATGTGCATCCAGTTCGGAGCCGAGTGCGAGGACGGAGACGACCTAGCCTCGGCTCAATCCCCGGCGGTGAAGGAGGCCAAGCTCGAGAAGGACAAGGACGTCAAGTCGGGCGGTAAGAAGAAGAAGGGCGCGAAGAAGAAGGGCGCGAAGAAGCCCGCTAAAGGGGACGACAAGAAGGAACTCTGATCTCTCGCCGTCTCTAGCATCAATAGCCATCCATTTTTCTAAGAGTCAGAGTCACTCGAGCTATCCGAACGGTCCCGCCTCGACTTCTTCTCCTTCTTGCTCTTCTTGCTCTTCTTGGACTTTTTGCTCTTCTTCTCCTTCTTCTCCTTCTTCTCCTTCTTGTGCTTGGCGAGGATAGCGAGGGCCTCCTCCACGCTTCCGATGGCATGATCCCGAGCGCCGGAGGGAACCGGGCCGGGCGGAGGGGGCGGCACCGCCACCCCGGCGGGACCCTGCATCAGGTGCATCGGGTCCCTCTCCTCCTCCGGGCCGTCGTCGATGACCAGGTCGTACTGCTTACCGTCGCCGTACTGCTTGACGTCGCCGAGGTGGTGGCCCCAGTCGATGACGCCGCCTTTGCGAACCTTGTCCCCGGCGTTGGCGCCGATTTGCCTGGTCCGGCCTCCGTGGTCACCGCCGCCGCCCGCCCCGTCACCGCCGCCTCGCTCGCCCTGGGGGTAGTACCTGGAGCATCCCGGGTCCAGGTCGGTTCCGTCCTGCTGGTCGCACAGCTTGATGGAGCACGTCACCTTGACGGGTCCCTCGCCCGGGTAGTTGGGCTCCTTCAGCTCGACCACCTTCACCCACACCGCGTCGCCCCGCCCGACGGCGCCCTCCAGCCCCTTGACCTTGTCCTCGTCCGTGTCCTCCTTCGTGAACTCCAGGTAGTCGCTCACCTGGTGGTGGGGTACCAGACCGTTCCGCCTGAACCCCGCGAGGGACACGAACACGCCGTACGGCTTCACGGACTGCACGGTGGCGCGATGCGTCGAGTTGAGCGGCGGCGGATCATCCGACGATCCGCCCCCATCACCGCCCCCTCTGTCACCGCCACCCCCTCTGTCACCGCCGCCACCTCCGTTCATGAACCCCTCCACTAAGGATTTAGCCTTGGAGTGGTCGGGGTCCAGGTCCTCGCCCGTGGCTTGGTTCACGAGTTTCATGGACAGACCCACCTTGACCTGTCCCGAGTATCCGTCCCGGCGAACTTCGGTCACCTTGACGTAGATCTCGGTATCTTTGGGATGAAAGTATTCCATCGCCATCACCTTGGCGTCGTCGCTGTCGTCCCGTTGGAACGTGAGCTCGTCGCTGACGTTGGCGCAGTGCACCAGGCCGTCGCGGCTGAACCCAGGCATGCGGACGAAGATGCCGAAGGGCCGGACGTTGGCGACGCGGCCCTTTTGGATGGAATGCAGCGGCGGTGGCTCGGGATCGCCGCCTCTGTTGGGGTCGCCTTGCCTGTTCCCGCCGCCTTGGGGAGGCGGTGGCGCGTCGGATTTGACGTGCGCGAACCTGCACTCGTACCCCCGATTGCACTGCCCCCGCTGAAAGGCGAAGCACACCCCTGGTGTGCGCCCGGACGGAGCCCTGCTGTCCCGTTGGTCACCACCGCCTTCCCGGTGCCGTCCGGATGGGGGCGGCGGCGGTGGGACGTCCCTGACGCGCCGGGTTGGGGAACGCGACCGGGTTCGTGGGCGGCGGCGTGATCTGGAGCGTGATCTGCTGCGCCGGCGCCGGCGCGGCGACCTCGAACGCGATCGGCTCCACGACCTCGGGAAGTCGCGCTTGCCGCCTCGCGACCTCGACCTCGAACGATGATCCCGCCGTCGATCGTCGCGCCCGTCCCTGCCCCTCGACCGGGACCGGGACCGGGACCGGGACCTGGACCTGCCGCGACCCCTCGGGCTACGACCGCGGTCCATGCCGTACCTCCCGCCGTGACCCCCGTCCCGATCGCCAAAGTCGTCGTCAGCGCCGTCGCCCAGCATCGCGCCACCGTTTATGAATTTTCCGAGGTGATATCCGAGGTCAGTTTTGCCCATTGCCAGATCCGAGGGGCGCTTGTCGGAGTAGCGCCAGCCATGTCGGAAGGTGACCCATCGCCCGGGGGTGACCCATCCGGCGGCGATGGATCGTCTGGATCCAAGTTTAACACGCACAACCCCGCGGTGAAGCGAATCCTCCGGGAGCAGCGGGAGATGCTGGCGTCGGACGAGGACGAGAACGAGAGCTGGTGTGTGCACGCGGAGATGTGCGAGGACGACATCTTCGAGTGGCACTTCGCCATCATGGGCGCGGAGGGATCGGAGTTTGAGGGCGGTATCTACCATGGGCGGATCCTCCTGCCGCCCGAGTACCCCTTCAAACCCCCGTCGTTCATGCTCCTCACACCGTCGGGAAGGTTCGAGACCATGACGAAGATCTGCCTCTCCATCACCCAGCACCACCCCGAGCACTGGCAACCCTCTTGGAGCGTGCGCACCGCACTGTTGGCGGTCAGGGCGTTCATGCCAACCCCCGCGGACGGCGCCGTGGGCTCCCTGGAGTTCACCCCGGACGAACGGGCATCATTGGCGGTCAGGAGCAGGGAGGAGGTGCCATCGTTTGGCAACGCTGCGAGGCGCGAGTTGACCCAAAGCGTCCATGACCGGATGCTTCGCCGGTGGGAGACGCGAGTCGAGGCGAAGCGACGGGAGGAGATCGAGGCGGAAGGGGAGACGATCGAGCTGGAGGGTACGCCGGGCGGTGGTGGTGGAGCCGGGTTGGGCGAGCCGACGCCGAAGAAGGTTGAGGTGACGGAGGAGCTCGACGAAGAGGTTGTCGAAGAGGAGGAGGAGGAGAAGGAGGAGGAGGTCAAGGGGACACCCGACGGGACGACGGAGACGGACGGCGGGGAAGCGGAGACGCACGCCCCATCGCCGGAGCGGGAGGTTCACGTCGAGCGGGAAGCACCGGCGCCGACGCCGACGCCCGCTCCCCGGCCCCAACCGGCTCCGACCCCGCCGCCCCCCGCGCCCGCACCCACGCGCCCCGTCGCCGGCGTGACTGACAGCCCCGCGGTGGCGGACCTGAAGCGTAAGCTGGATCTGCTCGCGGCTGCCCTGGTGGCGGCCATCGCCGCGATCCTGATCCGCAAGTTTCTCCGCAGCCTCGGCGAAGGGGAGCTCTAGCCAGTAGGGGTTCACCCCAAACGAAACGAAACGAAATTTTTCACGCTGTCAAGTGTTGTCTGCGTCGTCAGCGCTCGAACATTCGTTCCTACGTGGCACATGGCGGGAGGCAACGGCGCGTCGACCGCCGTGCACGCGCTCCGTCGCGTCCTGAGTTCCACGCGTGTGGGGTCACGCACGGAGCTTCTCCCCCGCGCGCACCTCCTCGCGTGGCGCGCCCCGACCAGTGAGTGGATAACCCGTGCGTATCCGAGCGACGAGAATCGGGCGAGATACGGAGGCTCTGGGCACCCATCGAGCGCCACCCAATGGACCGACATCGCGGGCAGGGGACGCCTGCACACGTCGACGCCATCGAAATCGCACGACGCCGAGGCGCTGGATCGAGGTGACGTCAGCTGGGCCATCACCACCCCGATAATCTCCGACCAGGTCTCCATACCCGACGGAGTCGTCGGAGACGTGGTTGAGATACCGGTGCGGGTCGGGGACGTGATCGACGAGGGCACCCACGCCGTCATCATCGAGACGCACAAGGCGTGCCTGAACGTCAAGGCGACGGGGCACCGGAAGATGCGCGTGGTTGAGATACTGACAAAACTCGATGAGGAGGTCAAGGAGGGCGACCGGCTCCTGATGGTGGAGAAGGCGTGAGTCAGGAGAGGCCGTAGCCAAAAAACATTCAACAGACTTCGACTTGAGCGATGCATAATACGTTCTTTGGTACTATTAAACCTAAATAATCCGTGCGGTGCATGCCAGTCCCCCGGCGACGAGGCACGCACCGTCGTCAATCCAAATACTCTCAAACAAATGCCCAAATGCCCGGGTCGACGTTCGCGTCCCTCGCGTTCGTCGGCCAATTCAATCGTTCGTGTCATTCGAAGGTCCCTCTTCATTCGTTCGAAGGTCCCACTGTATACATAGGTCTCGCCGCTCACTTCGCCTGATGGTAGAACCCCTGCGCGGCGCCCCCCACGCCGGTGACGCCGAGCCCGGCGAGTGCGTCGTACCCAAAGGGCATCCCGCCCCCGGGCATCCCGCCCCCGGGCATCCCGCCCCCGGGCATCCCGCCGAGGTCGTGCCTGCCCGGCTGCGCGGCGCCCAAACCCCCCGGCTTCGCTCCGACTCCCAGCCCGGGCTGCCTCGCGAGCCCGGCCGCCGCGCCGTACGCGCCCAAGCCTCCCAGACTCGCCGCGTCGCCCGAGTGCCTGCTCTCGCAGATCTGCTTGTACAGGGACTCGAGCACGTCGCCCACGCCGCCCTGCCCCTGCATGCCCCCTTGGGCGGCGGCCCTCTGCGCGCCCCCTTGGGGGTTGATGAGCAGCGCCAGGAGCTGCTCCTGGATGTGCTCGACGGTGCCGATCCTGTGCACGAGGTGCGCCACCTCCAGGCGGCAGATCTGGAGCTCCTGGCGCATGTGCAGGTCCAGCGCGGTGCGTCTCGGGTCGCCGCCGAGGCCAAAGCCGCTCTCGTCGTGCCACCCTCGCTGCGCGTTCTCCTCCGCCTTCTTCGGCGTCGTCTTGCGGTTGATCTTCTTCAGGTGGTCCTCGCCGCCCTGGAAAAAGTTGGGGTTGGCGAACGTCCACGTGCCGTGCTCAACCTTGCGGAAGCCCTGAGACGCGACGGGAAAGGATCGGGTGAATAAATTTTTGTGATGAAGTTTTTGCCGAAGTTCGGGTTTGTGATTCGTCGACGGGTTGGGTCAACACGGGCGGGGTTCGCGCGGTGGTGGTGGGTTCCTCCCGCGGGGGTTCACGCGCGCGACGCAGGGCACGCGCTCGAGGACCGGGGGGTGCCGTCGTGCGGGGGAGAAACCGCGGGGGAGACTCACGTAGGAGTTGAGCTGCCTCACGAAGCTGCTGAAGTTGGGGTGGTTGAAGTTCTGGGGCAGGATCTTGGTGCTGAACTCGTTGAGCTGGTGCACCGTGAACTGCTTGCCGTTTCCCATCCACGACACGATGTCGTCAGTCTCCTCGTTGGACACGATCGCGTAGCTGCGGGGTGGGAAGGGTGAGGAAGGCGCGTCAGCATGGACAAGTCCACGGAGGAAGAGGCGGGCGGTGACGAGTTGTTGAGTTCGATTCGCCCCAGAATTGCGGGACTCCGGACTCACACTTTACGGAGGAAGGGGGCCGCGATATCGCCGCCACGGACACCCATCTCTGCTGATCCGGGTCTTTGAAGGCTGTCGGAAGCTTAAACTTCGGTCGAGTGATCCAACTGACGCTCGCGCGCGGTCAACGACGACGTTGCCGGGCGGCCGATTGTGCGCGTTCAAACCCATATACGGCAATAAAAATCTCAATTCCAGGGTGGCCCCCATTGCGTCATTGGAAGCGCATTTTGTATTTCTCGTCGTAAATAGGAACTTTCACGCGTTTTGGGCGAGCTATGTGTTCCAGTCACGCCATCAATCGAAATTTCTTCCGGAAAACTTTGGGCGTTTCTAAGTTATCCGTCGGGCGTTTGGGTTCCCGACCAGGCGAACAGGATCAGCGACGCGAAGAAGCTGTCGCCGAGGATGACAGGACTCTCTCGGCAGCTGCTCTCAACTCGCGTGCTTATCTTCACGTCACATCCACGTCCCGCGATCGGGGCACACGCGATGGCGATGCTGACATCTTCGGTGGCGTCGACCGCACCGGTGGCTACCTCGATTCATGCGCGCGTCGGGTGGGACCGCGTGACCCGGCGCGTCGCGCCCCGCCCCCGCGGACGCGCCGTTCGTCTCCGCGCGGCTCCCGCGCCGACCGATACGAGCGTGAAGTTTGTCGACTTCGACACCTCCGGGTGCGGACCGTTCCCGCTGCTCGAGCCGACGCGGGGGTACAGCCACGTCTCCCCGGGGGTGTGCGACACGTGCGCGGACTCCGCGGAGGCGCGACGCGCCTGGGTGGCGCTGCTGCTGGGCCAACTCCCGTCGCATCGAGCCAACGCCGAGCGCACCGCCACATTCCTCGGCGACGACTGCCCACCCGACTACGTCGACAGGTACCGCGCGTGGGAGGGTGACTACGAGACGTACCTCGCGGAGATATCCAAGGATGACGTCCCAGCCGGCCAGGGCGCCACCTTGCTGGACATGGTGGACACGAAAGAGAAACTACTCCGCGCGCGGGGCCTCGACGACATGTTCGCGGGACTGAAACGCGACGAAAACGCAATCGCGGCGGTGCTCTTCCACTCCATCGCACACGAGATCGACTCCATCTGGTCACCGAACGATGCCAAGTCCTCAGAGTCGGACAAGGCGGGGATGATCCAGGCGGTGTTGGAGTGCTGTCTGGCGGGTAACCTGTTCGACGCGGGAGCCGCGGCGGCTGTGCAGGGGGTGGCGGTTGGTGACTTTTGCGAGCCGTGCGTCGTGGAGCCGGATTCGTCGGAGATGAGCGAAGAGGAGGTGGGGCGGTACAAGCTGGACGCGGTGCAGCTCGCGGAGGTGTTCGCGCGAGCCAGGGAGCGGGTGTCGCGTGATACCTCGGAAGGCGGGTGGAGGTTCGACTCGCTCGAGCGCATTCAGGAGCGGTGCGGGAGGAGTCCAACCAGGGGGAGCCCGAGCGCGCAGGGTCCGGGGTGGCGCCGCGTCGTCATCTTCTGCGACAACGCGGGCGCGGACGTCATGGGGATGGTGCTGCTCGCCAAGGCGCTCGCGGCGGTGGGCGGGTCCGGGACCGAGATCGCGCTGGTGGCAAACACCCACGCGGCGCTCAACGACGTCACGCACACAGAACTGGACGCGTTTTTGAAAACAGTCGCGGGCGCCGATCCGATCCTCAAGGCGCAGATGGACGCGGGTGCCGTGCGTGCGGTGCCCAGTGGGCAGTTCAGCACGTTGCTGGACCTGAACCGGTGTGGGCCCGAGCTGAACGGGTGGGTGACGGATCAGATTGGGAAGGTCCCGGCGTCTGATGAGTGGCTCGTGGTGTTTGACGGTATGGGCCGCGGGTTGGAGTCCAACTGGAACCCGGCGCCGTATTTCAAGGATGGCGTGTGTTTACTGAACCTGGCGATGGTGAAGAGTGAGATCAACGCCAAGCGGTTGGACGCGGAGGTGTACGACTGCGTGGTGAAGCTGTCCGTCGGGGGATCGAAGTGAGCGGCTAGCTGGTTAGTCAAGTAGAGAAGAGCGTTTGATGTATTACTTTAGCGACACTCCTTGCACCGATGGCGCTCACGACCGTGCTCACAGATTGATGCCCCACCGCACTCCTTGCATCGATGGCGCCGACGACCGTGCTCGCAGATTCCAGATCCACCGCACTCCTTGCACTGAGAGCGCTGACGACCGTGTTCGCATATTTGTGACCCACCGCACTCCTTGCACTTAGAGCGTATACGACCGTGCTCGCAGATTGATGCACCACCGCACTCCCTGCACTGACAGCGCTCACGACCGTGCTCGCAGATTGCACCACCGCCGCACTCCTTGCATCGATGGCGCCGACGACCGTGCTCGCATATCAGTGACCCACCGCACTCCTTGCACTCAGAGCGCCGACGACCGTGCTCGCAGATTCCAGCCCCACCGCACTCCTTGCATTGAGAGCGTATACGACCGTGCTCGCATATCTGTGACCCACCGCACTCCTTGCATTGATTGCGCCGACGACCGTGCTCGCATATTGATGCCCCACCGCACTCCTTGCACCGAGTGCGCTGACGGCCGTGTTCGCATATCAGTGACCCACCACACTCCTTGCACTCAGTGCGCCGACGACCGTGCTCGCAGATTTGTGACCCACCGCACTCCTTGCAATAAGAGCGCCGACGACCGTGCTCGCACTTGCTGCACACCTTGCACGCCGAGCGCCACTTCACCCCGTGCTCGCATGGCCCCTTTGTGGGAGGGGCTCTCTTCCGCTTCGTGCCCTTCATCGTCGACTCATCTCTCCGCTTCTCGTCGACATTGGCACCGTCGATATCCGGAACTGCAATCCTCACCTTCGGACGCCACACCGTCGTCGTCATCCTTCCTCCGCGCGCCCCACAAAGTGCCGTCGATCAGAAAACGGGCTCAAAACTTTGATCGTCGTTGCCAAATACTCTACGCAGCTACGGGGGGCTGATTCGTCGACGTGACTCACAGATCGCAGAGGCGTGCGGTACTACGACTTGAGCGAGTCGCACTCGAGGCGCTCGAGTCCGTCGCCTGTACACAGTCGGCCGGTGGTCCGACCGTCTGGAATCGTTCGCGGGGAGCGAGAGGTTCGGAACGCGCGGCGTCGCGGCGTCGGACTCATCCGGTCTCATCGGCCAAAGAGAAAGGCTTTTGGGGGTGAGTGACGATGGTGAAGCCCCTGAAGGGCGTGGTGGTGTCCAACAAGATGATGAAGAGCGTGACGGTGATGGTGGAGCGCATATACAAGCATCCACGGTGGGGGAAGTACGTCAAGGCCAGGAAGAAGTACATGGTGCGTCGCACCGACCAAGCCCGAGTTCCCTCCGCCGACGCCGCGATCGGCAACCCTAACTAAACGCGGAGTTGATTAATCACCGACTGACCTCCTCTCCCCCTCCTTTCCCCTCGCAGGCGCACGACGAGAGCAACATGTGCGGTCCGGGCGATAAGGTTCTCATGGTTCACTCCAGGCCCTTGTCCAAGCACAAGAAGTGGGTGGTGACGGAGATACTTCGCAAGGAGCGGGTGTACGATCACGGCAACGTGGGCAAGAAGAAGGAGTCACTTCTGTTTGACGGTGACGCGGCGGCTGGTGATTCGAGCACGGGGGCGACGAGCGATGACGTGACGGGCCTGGGCGCCGCGCCGCAGGTCATAGGCGTGCCGTCCAAGCCCACGCAGGCGTCCTTCAGGGGGTTCGCGTCCTCCGTGTTTGGCCTCTAAGAGTTAGTCTTATTCTTCTCCGTTTTACACGACAAACAGTCTCTAGTAGTCTAATCACGAATGAGCTCGTAGTACTTGTTGCTCTTTGGGTCGAAGTAGTAGTTCAGCACCGGGTCGTAGATGACGTCCAGGTCCCCAGACTCGGACTCGTTCTCAGTGTTCTCAGCCACGTGCGCCGGGGACGTCGGCTTGGACCCGCCCGACGCCGACGAAGTCTTGACGTGCTCAGCCTTGACCACGTGCTCCCCGTTGACCGCGCGAAGAGGCTCGCCGCGATGAAAATCCGACATCCCCCCCGCGAGCGCCGGCGGCACCGAGCTCTTCCGCTCACCCCCGGACAGTATGAGGTCGGGGGTGAACAAGCGCAGACTGTGCGGGATGGATGGTCCCTTTCCGCCCATGTTCCTCTTCACCGAAGATGCCGTGTTGGGCCGCGAGTTACCGGACCACCAGCCGCTGTCACCGCTCGCGGTGCTATCCGCCCCTCGCGAGTACCCCCGCGACGGCGGCACGGACCCATCGCCCCCTCGCGAGTACATCGCGTAGTCGGACACGCCGATGATCTGGCTCTCCCGCATCATCTTGAGCTGCCCGGACTCGTCGTCGGAGGAGAGCCCGAGGCCGTCGTCGTCGTCGTGGACCCGTTCGGACCCGTTGGGGTAGTACGCTATGCCGTTGGAGTCGCGATGGGGTTCGAGCGTCTGCGCGGTTGGCTCGGGGTGCTCGCCGTCGGCGTCCTCGTCGTGCGTCGGGTGTTCCTCGTCGCCAACCTCGGACGCCGCCCTCGAGTCTCCTCGCGCGTTCTCCCCTTGACCACCCCCGCCGGGGCCCTCGCCGTCCATGTAGACACCCTCTTCTGCCTGCGCGTGAAGTTTGGACGGCGTTCGTATGGTCCGTTCGACCGATCCCCGCACGCCCCGTCCGCCCCGCCCGCGGCCGCCGTATATCCTCCGACCGGGCCGACCGTTCAGACCCGCGGAGGGCGAGTCGAGGTCGGCGGCGAGCTGCGTGTCGTCATAGTAGCCCCCGAACCCGTTGGGGTGGCAAGGGGACTTGACGGACCGCTCGGGGGGTTCAACGAAGGTCACCACGTCGTCATCCTCCAATTGATTGGAGAACCCGGGTATCACCAGCGGGGGCGGCGCGTTCCGTCCGTTATTATGTCCCGGGCCCCCGCTCGCGTTAGCCGCGACGATGAACTTGTCCAGTGACGAGTTGGACAGACCCAGCGCCGAGTCTATGTTCGGCAAGGCGTCCGAATCTTCGTACTCGTCGGCGTACCTCCTGCTCGAGTACGCGTGACCCGGCGGGGGTCGCGGGGTCACCGACGGTTCGTCCTCGTCGCCGCCCGAACCAGAGTTGGGCGACCCCGACCCCGAGGACCGCCGCGAGAGCCGCGTGGGGAAGTGGTTCACCACCGGACCGCCGCCACGGTCGAAGCTGCGGCTCACGGAGGATACACGCATGGACCCGCCCAGGTCGACGTCGTCATCCGGAAACAAACAGCCCCCGCGGCCGCTCCCGCCCGGGGATACGAGTCCGGGCAGCCGATCCCAATCCCGACTTGACCTCGACGGGGACGCCGCCGCGTGTGACATGCGCCGATTGGACCCACCCAAAGCCCCGACGGTGTGCGCGCGCGGCTGGGCAGTTACGTGCGCCCTCCGTGTCATGTGCCCCGGCGTCTTGGGGCTCGCGCCGAACGTCACCGATCGAGGAGACCCCCCGAGCGACCGTCGCCCGGGACTCCTCGGGCTCGCCCCGAGGTCCCCCAACGCCGCCATGTCGTCGCCCCAGTCAGCCTGCGACCCAGCCAACCGGTCACCCCGGGCGGGACTCGCGTGACCAGGCGGCGGCCTGGGCCTCGCGTCCACGTACGGCAGTCCACCACCCTTCCCGTTAGCCCCGCCCGACGTAAGGTCCCTGTCCATCGAGTTTCGCCTGCTCAGTTTGTCGATGAACCCGCTGGACCGCCCGTGGCCTTGCGCGGCGAAGTAGCTCGCCAGGTCCTCGTTGAACCGCTCGTTCCGTGTACCGGACCCGCCCGGGGTTCCGTCCCGTGATCGTAAGTGGTGTTCGCCCTGCGTCGAGCTCGAACGGGCCCACGCGCTGTCGGGCTGCGACGTCGGCCTGCTCCTGTTCCTCGACGGTGGGGTGGACGCTGGACCGACGCGTGAGCCGAACGCGAGCCGAACGCCGTCGCTGCCGCGTGACCCGCCGCGTGACCCGCCACTCGACGACTGCTTGCGCGCACTCGTGGGTGCGGAGTAGCTGAAGTGGTGGCTACCCCCCGGGCTGCCCCCGATCCTCATCCCGGCGACGCCCAACCCGAGATCCTCCGCCTCTCTCTCTCTAGCACCGCGCTCTCTCTCTGACCAACCCCCCCCCTCGCGGCTGCTCCCCCGCTCGCCGCCCGTATACGCGCGGGGTAACGCCACGCGGCACGCCATCAGCTTGTGTGGATCCAGGAGTAAGGTGGCCCTGTCGACGCCGGGGAGAAAATCAGCGGCGCGGGGCACCGGCTCCGGCACCGCCGACCCGTAACCCCCGTTGTCCCTCGAGCCCGCACCGTTCGACGCGTCACCGGGCCCGAACCCGAACCCATTGATGCCGAGCTCGCCTCCAGTCTGCCCGGCATCTATGCCGAGCCCGCCCTTGATCCGCGCCGCTTCGTCTTCCACCGCCCGGTCCACGCCGTGTTCGATGGGCGGCGATCGCGTGGTGAAGATCTTCCGAAGCCGGCACGTGGCGCCTACACTAACACCCTCCGTGGACTTAAACTCCGCGTTGAACAGCGCGTGGACTAGCGCCGGGAGGTCCAGCACGAGGTTGAGCCACCGAGCGGTGGGGACTAGCGGCGTCGGTAACGGAACCTGGCAGTGCAGCGGCGAAGTCTTGACGTCGGTGAATGAGGTGGAGAGGAGGAGCCTTCGCCGGGTGCCTTCCGCGTCGGCGACGACGACCTCGAGCGAGACGTGCTGCCCGAGTGGGAGGAGCACCTGGAACACCAGGTACGGCTGCTTGAGTCCGACTGCGGGTTTGGAGGAGCGGGATCGGGGAAGGTCAGGGTGGATCCGGGGCGCGATCTCGGGGGTCGGCACGGGCGGTCCGGGTGGAGCGAAAAGTCGCGGAAAGCGGGAAAACGCTGGGGAAAATGCTGGCGGGCGCTCACGTCCTCGTCTCTCGTCCGCGGGGAGCTGCATCTTCAGCCCGGGCGGTCCGCCTATGTGATGCACGTATCCCTTGACGCCCTTCTCGTACATGCGCTTGACGCATTTACCCCCCAGCATCTTCCATCCCTCCGTCGGGTCCTTCCCCTGTTGGTCAAACATCACGGAGCGGGAGAGGTGGGGTCAGCAGGAGGCGTGTTGATCGCGGAGCGGGTCGAGGCATGGGCGGGCGACGTGCGGTGTGGGCGGGAAGACACACGAGTGTATCTCGACGGCGCGGGTTCAAGGGTCGTTCGGGCGAGTCACGACGAATCGAACGGGCCTCGAGTGGACGATCCAGGGCGCACGGCGGTTCCCGCCTCGCGCACGTGGGCCCCCCATTTCCTGGATATTTCTCGAACTCTACGACATTCGAGAGTTCCGGGAGATGCGAGTGTCGGTCGGCGCGCGTACGTACCTGCGGGGTGAAGACCTCCACGAAGGGTCCGCCCTGAAAGGTGGAGAACATGGCGCGCGACCCTCCTCGTGACAAGAAAGGCCGCCCCGTGTCCCCTAGTGCCCACCGCGCACTTCAGAGTGGCGCGTGTCGGTCGAGCCGGAACTTTGACCTCGCCCCGTGACTGCGAAGAGTCGCGTTATCACATTTTCTGTCGTCTGATCTATTTGTCATTTGACCAGCACAGCCGCCAGGTCACAACTCAAGATTTGTCACCCCACTCTCCCATCCCAGTGGCTCAGGAATCTTACTTTCAGATTTATTACACGTCATGACGCGTCATCGGCGTGATCTGTCCTTGGTTCCGTACGGAAGTTTCATCGTATTTTGGGTTTCGAGTCTCACACGCGCGGGTGTTCTCACTACTCACCAGTCATACGAAAGTTCTCTTCGACCCGTTGTGTTTCGAGACCAGCCAGTTCGAACCCGGTGAAGTCAGCTTGTCCGAGAAAATGGGGGTAAGAAACGCCGGGTGGAGCCCGCCCGTGGTCACTGTTCCCAGGCAGCGCTGTGTCCCGGTCCCAACACCGGTCCAGTCGCTCGGTACATCGTCACGTGAGGACCCGCGCGACGCGTCGGCACCGCGTGTGACCCACCGCAGCGCGCCCGCGTCCCGCACCGTCCGTCAGGTCGCGTCGCGAATTTTCACCCGTCGTTGTTCGTCATGGCCGCACAGACCGAGGCGACGATGAACGTGCACACCCGGGAGATCGCCAAGGAGCTCTCCTTCGAGGACATCTCCGTCCACTCCCCGGGTCTATTCCGCAACGGCGACGCCATGCGCGCGTTGAAGGCCAACCCGGATACCGCCACCTTCAGGCGCGCCCTCGCGGAGCTCAACCAGACGCAAGATTCCTTGCGCAAGATCCTGGACGGCGCGACGGAGAAGGCGCTGGGCAACGGCGAGAGCGACTTGGAGCGCATCAAGACCAACATCAAGCGCCTGAAGTTCGGAACCATCGAGCTCGGCACCGAGCGCGCGTTCCTCAAGTCCATCCTGGAGTCCAAGCCCGTCCCGTCCGCGCCACCAACGGAGAGCGACGAGTTCAAGGCTCGAAACGCGGAACTCAAACGGCTGAAGGATGCCAACGACGCGGAGGAGAAACAGGTCGAGGAGCTCGTGCGCGCGGTGGGCGGCGCCGCGAACGCATTCGCCGCGGAACACGCCGCACTCGCCACGCGCGTGGCCGCCCTCGAGCAGCTGGAACGGGAAGCTGAAGCCGCCGAGCTCAACGCGGGCGAGGCGAACAACCGAGTCCTTCCCAACCCCGAAGACGAGAAACTGTCCACGGAAGATGCCAGGGCCGCGCTGGCATCCCTGGACGCGCAGGCGAGGATGGTGGGCGCCGCGCTGAGGTCGCGGGACCGCGAAGCCGCCGCCATGAAGGCATCCCTCGAGCCCGAAGAGGCTGAGCTCGCGAGCGCGGATGCCGAGCTCAAGATCATCGCCGGCTTAGGCCGAACCGCGCAGCGAGAGGCGGCGGCGACCGCGCAGATCGCCGAGACACGCGCGGTGATCGCCGAGCAGAAGACGCTCATCGAGCGCCTCACCGGCTGCGCCATCGTGACCAGCGACCCGGTCGGTGGATCACTGGTGCTCAAACTGACCACCGCCGTGGATGCCACGCCGCCGGCCGCCATGGCCACGGTGAACGACGCCTTCGCCGCGACCGTCCCGGCGCCGCCGCACGACGAGACCCACACGCTCACCGTCACCTTCCACCCCGGTACCACCGCGGTCAAGGGCGCGGCGCTTACACCCGCGGGTGTACCCATCGATGACATCGTCGCGACGGTGACCGCGATGGGCGCGGCGGAGGCGAATCTCCAGAAGCTCGTCGCCGAAGTCAAGGTTCGCATCGCGGCGACGCACGCGAGGTGCGAGGCCCTAGGCGTGTTGGCGAGGACGTGCCCGATGGACTGGAGCGTGAGCGCGGCGCAGATTCGGGTCGGACTGTACGGCGGCGCGGGTGGTGCGGTTGCGGCGGTGGACGTGCCGCTGGAGTGGCCGCTGAACGGTGCCAAGTGCCGGGTGGTGGGTCTGGCGGGTCTGGCGCCGGCGGTGGTGGCGGCAGCGGCGCAGAGGGTGGAAGCGAGCGGATACGGCACCGTGTCGGAGGCGCTCAGGGCGACGCAGGATGCCCTCGCCGCATCCGGGCACGTACACGCGTGATGATTCCTATTAACTCTTAGTCACGACGGACTTGTAAAAATGATAGTCTACCTTCTGATGACGACGACACCGTCAAGCTGATCGCCTTATGCCGTTGCGTCCTCACGGATAGCGCTCAGAGAGAGTAGTCGGAGAAATCGGAGTACGCGGGACCGTCCTCGATGCACCCGCACATCTCGAACCTCCCGGAATGGACACATTTTGGACAGACCTTGATGCCGCATCCGGGTTTGGTGTAGGTGTGTAGCAAGGAGCAGCGCTCCCAATGTTTGTCGAAGCGTTCACTCATCTCTGGGCACCCGCACAGGATCGTTTCCTCGCACTCGTCGCACGTCACGTAACCGCCAGTGAGCATGATCCTGGTCATGCATCCTTCGCAGTACAGCTTCCGGCACGCATCACACTGAACTCCTTCCACCATCGTCGAGTCATAGCTGCCGAGTTGACCGGTGCACATGACATCACTGGCGCACATGTCGCACACCCAGAGGTCGAGGGCGCCTTCGTCGTACGGCTTGTCGCGGTCGCGGTCGTGTCGCACACACTCGAGCAGAAAAGGCACGTCATGCGGGGCCGCGTCGCATCCGCCGAGGTGCAGGCGATCGAGGCGTTCCACCTTGGGTCGATCGCGCACGCGAAGCCGCTGGAGAAACTGCTTGACGTGCTCGATGTTCAACGAGCTGGTCTTGCTCCTGAGCACCAGGGTTTCCAAGGACTCGAATTTGTGCGGGTGGAGGGAGGCGAAGCACGTTCCCACGAAGGTGTCAGGGAAGTCGCGAAGCTCCACGCGCTTGAGGCGCCCGCAGTATCGCATCAGGCGCTCGAGGCGTTCGTCGGTGAGTCGCTTTGCAAGCTCGCCTTTCACCACGAGCTCGTCGTGCGCGACGCCCCACGATCCCTCCGTCGCCGCGACGCGTCGCCACTCCCGAGAAACACACGCCAGCGCGAGGCGGTCCCGCACGTCGTGGACGTGGGCCAACACGGCGGCGGCGATACTCTCGCCGGGTTCGAACGCGACCGCGGAATCCTCCGCGGAGATGGGCAACGCGGCGAAGTCCCCGTCCATGGTGCTGCAGCAACGCGCGCGGCGAAGTGCTGACCTGCTGCAGTGCACACGTCACAGCACTCGGTCCACGTCTCCACTTCCGAGGAAATGTCTGTTCGTCTTCCGCTCCGAGGAAAAAGCGAGATTCATTCCGAGGATCCCGACGCGACGTCCGTCACTTCCCCGCGGACGAAGCCATGCAGGCGTTGCCGGATCTAATTTTCACGTCCGATCACAATTTTGACGACGACACCGTCACGCTGATCGCCTCATGCCGTTGCGTCCTCCTCGTGGAATATGACTGCAATCCGACGAGCGCTCAGAGAGATTCACTTACCGGAACCGAAGGGATGGAATGCTTGACGTGGTTCAGCGGTGCAAGCCCCGGAGACCTGCGAGCCATCCATGAGATCGGATTGCAGGTGCACAATGACGACCCTGACGTTGAATGCGATGAGAGGATACTGATTAAAGATTTGTTCGCAAGCGTCATGGCCTCTTATGCGGTCAAATGGATGGGCAATTTTGGAGGGGACGTCGCGTCGGGATGCCCTGCTGCCCTGCTGCCCCTACTCTTGTTGCTGAGCAAGTGCGCAGAACTGGGCGTCGTCTTTGCCAAGCTGACGCTGGCCAGAATGCATTTCGAATGCAAGCACGACGCGGTTAGACAATCACTCGCGACCTACGTGAGTCCAGCCGCGGCACTCGAGTATCTCCTCGAAGCGGCCGACGTTCATCACGTTTGCGAAGCCCACGCGCTCCTCGGGACACTGCACTTTGGGGGTTCAGACTCGGAAAAATGCAACGGAGGAGCGGCTGCACCTTTGAGGGCCGAGTCTCCTTTTCCTTACAGCGTTGATAAGTCGATCGACCACTTCAAGAAAGCCGTCGAGTCATACGACGCGCTGGCTGAGCCGAAACAGTTGATGACGGGCAAGGTCTCCATGCACATCCTCGGCGCCTTCTGCCGCGAAGGAGTTCTGATGACCGTCTGCGCCACCGCCACAATGTACATGAACAATCCGATGGGAATAAACCGTCCTTCCATTTCTCAGGATCCCAAACGCTCGAGGGCCGTTTTCAAGTGGGCCGCATCGAAGGGTTTCTCGCCGGCTGTCGCCATTCTGGGCGGTGCAAACCCAAAGTGCGCTCACTGCGGCGGTAACAAACCCTCAAACCACTGTTCAGGCTGCATGTGCACGAGGTACTGTTCGCGAGAGTGCCAGCACAAACACTGGGGCAATCACAAAGGCGAATGCCTAACCATATTGCATGATGAAGTTTTGGCGAATTTTGGCGAATGTTTTGTACCAAAGAAAGTCACCTTCTAGAATATCCTGAGAGAGAGACCGCCACCGTCCGTCGTCATCGTCCACCATCCTTCGTCATCGTCGACCCCCTCGTCCGCCCCCACCACCCCGCCCGCCGCCTTTCCTACCGCCCTTACCCTGGAACCCCCCGCGTCCACCCCCGCCCCGGCCCCGCCCACCCCCGTGATGCGTCGCACCGCCGCCCCCAGCGACTCGGGCGGTAAACTCCGGCATGTGCCCGCCGCCAGCCCCCCTCGCCTCCCCGGTCCGTCCCCCGCGGTCCGGCACGTTCCCGATCAACACCCGCTTCACCGACGCGTCCAACACGCGGTGCGCCTCGGCGTTGGTACGCAGTATGCAACGCGCGAGATCCGCCGTCTTCGCGCGTTTGACATCCGCGACGGACACGCCGCCGCCGACGGGGAGACCGTCGCGTCCTTGCGCCTGCGTCCCCCCCGCGCCCGCGCGTCTCAAAAAGTCCCGGGCAACCTCCGGCTGGTCCCGCAGCCGCTTGCTGTACGAGAACGACTGGACGGTGACACCGGCTCTGCGTGCGACGGTTTCTTTGCGCAGCGCGTACTCTTTTCGAAGCTCATCGGCGACGGCGTCGACGATCGCTCTCGACTTTGGGTCCGTATGGAGCCCCGGGGGCGCGTCACCGCGTGGGTCCGCGTCCGGGAACACGGGCGCGAGGTGGTCCGTGGGTAACGCGGCGAGCGCGCGTTTCACGGCATCGAGCGACGCGGCCGCGACGTCCGCCGCGGCGGGTCCCTCCGTTGAGCCCGGTGATCCATTGGCTCCCGTTGATCTCGACGCGGACATCACGCCGGCGTCGAGGTGCGCGAGTGCGTCGGCGAGCCGCCACATCGCCCTCGACGCCCGCTCCGATTGGACCTCATCCATCTGTGAGGATGACGCGGCGTCTACGTCCATGGCATCCTTCGTGGCGTCGTCACCGATGGCGCCGGTTGTCGCCGAATCCTTCGGAATGGATTTTCCGCGCCTCCTCGCGAGCATGGTCCCAGCCTGTACGTAACCTGCGAGCATCTCGAGCAGCTCGTGGGTCTTACACCCCGCCGCGGGGGAAGTTTTATCTATTGACACCGCCAGTCGCCGCAGACCTTGCTCCACGCGTTTGGCGCTCGCGACGTCGTCGGTCTGCGCGCCGGACGCGACGGAGCGATGGACCGCGCTCGCCGCCGCCTCGCACCCGTCGAGGTCGTCCGCGCCCGCGGTGGGGAGGAGCGCGACGACGTCCTGTGTGAGCGCCTGCGCGATTCGGTTGAAGACCGCCACGTTGGTGCGCTCGGTGACGTCCGCGACGGTCGCATCCTCGACGGCCACCCTGTGTTGGACGGAGGGAAGGGGAAGGCGAGGGGAGACGGTCAGGTGTGCTTTTCGTTTGGCCGCGATGGATGGGCGGGCGTTGGTTGGAAGGGTGGATGGGCCGGTGGGTGGGTCGTCGGCACTCACCCGATGTCGCCGAGTCGCTCGAGGAGATCCTCCGTCGCATCCTCCAGTCCCGCCATGTGGAACGATGCGCGCACGGGACCGAGTGAGGGGCGGGGCGGGGTCCAGATTGGTTTTCCTTTCCTCGGGCGTGGTTTTCTTCAGTCTGAAGTTAACGTCGCCACACCGATGGGCACGACGTCCTCCACGGCGTCCTCCTCGGGGGCGCCGGGCGGGTCCGCCGCCCCGAATGGTACCAGCTTAGAGGCCGCGCTCGCACAGATTGAAGAGGAACAGCTTCAGAAGGTGCGCCCCCGCCCCTCCATGCCCCCCACCCCTCGGCACCGATGATGACGCGGGAAAGAAACGAAGAATGCCGACACCGCCTTCGCCATGCGTCGATCTCTCCCGATACCCCCTTCAAGCTGACCTAATCTGACCTCCACACGCCCCCACTCCACCCTCCCGACATCACAGGCCATGGCGGAGAGCCGCGCGGCGAACTCGAGCAACTCCCCCGACGCCCCCCGGCCCCTCCCCACGCGGCCACGCCCAGCTCCCGGCGAAGCCGTCGAGCTGGGCGACGTGGAGAGCGACGAGGCGATGGCCGAGCGCCTCCACCGCGAGGAACAAACGCGAATCAACGCGCGCACGCGGGACGCCTTCTACCCCAACCAGCCCTTCGACCCATCCCCGCGGTCCACGAGCCAGGCCCACGCGACGCCGTCGTTCGTCATGCCGACGCCTCATGGTCACACGACGAGCCCGATATTCCCTCACCAACACCCGCACACGAGCCCGACGTACCCGTCCGCCCCGGCGCCGCACGACACCACGCTGGGTCGGCACATGATGAACGGCGAGATCGCGCGCAACACCGGCACACCGCGCGGGACGTGGACCGCGCCCACAGTCCACCAACCCAACGAGATACCGATGCAACCATTGACCGAGCCACACGTTCGGACGCCGCGGTCGCCGTACTACCCAGAGACACCCACCGGAGGTACCAACTCCGGGTGGGGGTCACCGCATGGGGTAATAACTGGACGCGATGCGACAACAACACTGGACGACGACGAGGCGTTCGCGCGTGCGTTGCAGGCGCAGGAAGAGGAGGCGGGTGGGAGGGGCGCGTATGGACGTTCAGTATCAGCCGTCGACGATGGCGACGCGGCTCTGGCGGCTCGGTTACAGGCGGAGGAGGACGCCGGTTCACGCCTGTCCGCGGGTCCGTCTAGCCGCCCGCCCGAGACTGACGACGAGGCGTTGGCCAGGGCGCTTCAGGAGGAGGAGGATCGAGCGGGACGCGGCGGTCCCCCGTCCCGATCGGCTCCGACGGGTCCCGCGGGTCCCTCAGGACCCTTCCGGGCCCCGCCCGGAGCGTGCCCCGGGTGCCTCCGTGCACCGTCCGTGTTCGAGGGACACATCACCGCCATGGGAGCCAAGTGGCACCGCGGCTGCTTCAAGTGCGGCTCGTGTTCCAAACCCATCGGCGAGAGCCACTTCGCGGTGCGTGAAGGTACACCGTACCACCGCGGGTGTTACCAGGACCGGTTCGCGCCCAAGTGCGGCGTGTGCTGTCAGTTCATCGGCGAGACGGGGGGGCGGCGCGGGATCGCCGGCGGGAGCGTCCGGTTCATGACGCACCCGTACTGGGGCACGGTGTTCTGCCCCGAGCACGAGCTCGACGGGACCAGGCGGTGCGACGGGTGCGACAGGATGGAGGCCCGCGGGGGCCGGGGCGTAGCCGCGGGGGGGTACGGGTCTTCGAGCGGTGACTGGTCGGGGGGGTCAACCGGGAGTGAGTTCGCCGAGCTGCCGGACGGACGCGCGATGTGCCTCGAGTGCGCGTCCACCGCGGTGATCGACACGACGCACGACGGCCAGCCGCTGTACGACGACGTGTGCGTCTTCTTCTCCAATCATGACATGCCGCTGCTCCCGACTCGACCGCCGTTGCACTTGGTGTCACAGGATACCCTCAACGACGCGGATGACAAGGAAGGGTGGCACGTGGGTCGAACCGCGCGTACCCGCGGGCTGTGCCTCTTCGAGGAACACACGGTGTACACCGTGGAACGGACCCCGGACTTTGGCGGCGGGTTCTTCCCGGTGGGATTCAGCGAGCGGGTGGTGGGCCAGTCTCGGGGAGCGACGGTAGTCAACGCCGTCGTGGTTTTATACGGTCTCCCCGCGGTGTGCGCGGGTGCGATCCTGGCGCACGAGTGTACACACGCGTACATACGCATGGCGGGAGGGTACCCGCGGTTACGGCCCAAAATCGAGGAGGGTTTGTGCCAGCTCATGGCGTTGCTGTGGGTGGAGAACACCGCCGCGAGGGGCATCGAGACCATGGGCGTGGGCGTGGGCGGCGGGGGGGGTCGTAACTCGGGGGGCGGCAAGGGGGCGGTCGCTAAGGGTCCCGGGGTTGGAGGCGGGTGGGAGGAACACAACCTGGCGGCCATGGCGGGGTTCGTGGCTAACCAGATACGGACGGATCCGACGGAGGTGTACGGGGATGGACTGAGGGACGCGCTGGCGGCGTATCAGAAACACGGCCTCGCCGCGGTTTTCGGGCATGTGAAACAGACGGGCGAGCTGCCCCGGTGAGTAGAGAGGATAGCGAGGCGTAGCGATTGATTCGTGTCGAGATGTTATTTCATCGTGTCGTATCGTGTCGTGTCGTGTGTCGTGTCGTGTCGTGTCGTGTCTTGCTTCGCGTCTGGGCAAGGGCGAGCTGATGCGTTGTTTCCACCTTCTGATGCGCGGCAAGCGCGGGCACCTGCTTGATTGGTTCCCATGAGTAATCCTATGCCGAACCTCGAACATTGCAGGTGAGATACTCACGTCACGATGATCGTGCAACGCTATAACTGCAATGTTCGAGGTGGAAGCAGGTGCCCGCGCTTACAAAAGGTGACAGAGGCTTACAGAAGGTGAAAATCAGAGAAAGCCATAGTTGATCAGCTCGTCCTTACCCCGGCGCGCCCGTCGTGTGCACGTTACCATCCTCATCACCACGTCACCGAAACGGTCCCGCGGTGCCTGGAGTGGTAATCCATCGCGAACCCTTCGTGCCCGTGCGCCCACACCACCGTCGTGGGAACACCCCGCGTGATGTCCACCCCCATGTCGTCATCGGGCGCGGCGGCGGCGGTCCTCACAAAGACAGCCTCGATTCCCTCCGGGGATACCTCGACCGCGCAGTCACCCGAGGACAGCGCGCGCGTCGTCGCCGCGAGGCCGTAGAACGTCTTGGACCGCGGGCGATCGTACGCCTCGGTGTACATCTCCTGCACCAGGAAGTTATCCCCGTCGTCCATGGACTGAACAACCAGGTAGTCGCCCTCGACCATCCCGTGGCCACCGGGCTTGTGAATGGCGATGGACATCCAGGTCGGTCGATCCATCGCGAGCTTGAACTCGATCGAGGAATACGTGTCGTCCGTGAACCTCCACGACATGGTGAAGTTGTCCTCGGCGCTGAGCAGCACGGAGCTCCAAGGTTCGGTCTCTTCGGTCTCTTCAGTTTCATCGGTGGTCTCCGTCGTCTCGGCGTCTGTGACTACGCCTTCGCCGTTGGTGGCGATCGGGTCCGGCGCGGCTGTCGGGCCGCCCGCCACCACTGTATCTCCCACGCTCGCGACGCACAGCCCGCCGCCTTTGGACGTGAGCGCGCGCCTCAGGTCGCCCTCGAGGGTTCTCTCGCCGGACATGGAGAACACGCCGACTCGCGACTCGGCCGGGACAGTGTATCGCATGATCATGTACCCCATCACGCCTTCCAAGCCGAGAAACGCGGCGGGTGCGTAATTCTCGGCATCGGCGCCGTATTCCGATCGAATCACGTACGTCTCCCCGCCCGTGAGTCGAACCGGGGGATCGAACCTGCAACCCTCGATGTTGACGATGAACCCGGCCTCGTCGCCGACGGCGCCTGTATTTTCAAAGCACGCCGTCAGTCGTCAAATTGCCCACACGGAACATTTAAAAAGATACGTACCTGGGGTGGAGCCGTACGTCGGCCTAGAGTCACACAGAACATTCGGCGCGTTCGTGTCGGTGACGTTGATGAACTGGATCGACCTGCCGCCCACGTGTTGGTGTCCCATCAGCCACGAGACGTCGTACGATACATCCTTTGGCAGCCGAAATAGGTGCGACCACGATACGCTCACCTTGGCGTCCTCTTCGCCGGCTGTAAGAGTTAAACAAAACACGACGTCAGTAGTCTAATCGCCCATGTATACGAGAATTACTCACCGATGACGGATTTCTCGTCGCACGTCTGGTTGCCCGGCGCGGTTGCCCTGTCGCCCAGCCGAAATCGTTCCTCCCTCCACAGCCGTTCCTCAGCCTCGGGCGTCGCCGCGAGTGAACTGGCGGCGCACGCGCGTGCGTTGTACTCGCCCCCGCACGCCGCGCCGTCCACCAGTGGGTTACTACTCACCATCAAAGTGGTCTGCATCGGAGCCTTGGCGGCGAGAGTCTGGATACCTTCCGGAACCTTCTGGAGCGCCTCGGGAGTATTTGGGAACCAGGTGACGTTGTACAGGATACCCACCGGAGCGCCGAACGCGCCAGGGTCCATCGATGCATCCGAGCCTGGCGCTAAAGGGCCGAGCGCGCCGTCCCCGCAGCACGCGATCGTACCGCCGGGAAGAGGCCCGTGGTCCCTGTGACCAACAAAACATGCCGTCATTCTAATCGTCATTCTAATCGCCAATACGTAAATAAAAAGAAACTCACCAATTCTGGGGCGTCCCTGGGGTTCTCTTTGCGTACGCCGCGCAGTTACACTGGACCGCGTCCGCGAGGTTCTCCACGTCACGCAGGTCGATGAGGTGCGCGTTGACCCCCCAGGTGGTGTTCCCGGGTTCCACCCAGAGCCTGCTGCCGTTCAAGAACGGGTCGTCTTTGTACGTCCTCGAGACGTTGAGTTGCTGCCCCCGCCACTCCGCGCCGGCGCCCGCGACGCCGACGCCGACGCCGCACGGGGTCAACAAAGAGGAGTGCCCGCGGCGTCGCCTGATCGCGGCGCCGAGTGTACCGCGCATCGCGGCTGCGATACCCGTGGAGGTGGCGGCGTCGGATGACAATAACCCCGCCGCGGTGGCGAGTTCAACCGCGCCAGGGAGTATTTCGGAAATCGCTTCACGTATCTCCGTCCGCGCGTCGCCGTCGGTGGTATCGCCCGTCTCCCAGCCGTGGATGACGAGGTGGTGGTTGTAGATCCTGTCGAGCGGATACGGCGTCAGCGTCTCCGGGTCGACGAGGTCGAAGTTGATGTTGACGATGACGATGGAGGCGTTGGGGCTGGGTCGTTCGAGGACCTCCGCGCTCGGGCGCGTGAACCGAACCTGCGAGTGAGTGTGAGTGCTGGTGAGTGAAGTGAAGTGAAAGGAAGCTGAGTGAGACGAACCTCTCCCGGCGTCGTCGTTCCCAGGGGCTTGACGTAGGTATCGGTGATCAGGCCCGTGTCGGGATCCACGACTGTGGACAGGTGTCTCGCGGGTCCGGGCGGGGTGGACGCATCGGACGGCGGCGTCGGCGTGACCGTCTCGGCAGGACCCGAGGGAGTCGCATAAACGCACTGGACGAAGAGGAGGAGGACCGCGCAGATGGAGAGCGCGGGCGTGGGCTGGGGCCGACGCCCGAGGCCGATACGCTGTCGAAACATGGTGGGGGAACGTGTCGCGGCGACGTGCGAGGCGCGCGAGGTAGTGATTCCCCGTGAACAGGCGAGAACGAAGCCACGTCTCCTGCCGCCCGCCGCACCCTTTGGGCTCTTCCGAGGCTCGTATCTGGGATTCCCAGAATTAGTTAACCGCAAATACGCACCGAGTACACAGGATTTCAGTCACGATTCGTCGTATTTCAGAGAGCATCGCGTATGGCCACCGGTCAGGAAATCGGTGATTTTACCCACAAGCGAGCCCAGGGTTTTAGCCTCGATCATCGACGCGCTTTCGGGGCAACACCGCGCGCGTCTCCCGTCGACGCACGCACTCCGTCGAGCGCACACTCCAGCTCGACTTTCGCGGTCCTACCCACCACCCGGTGAACGCAAGAGACGACATGGCCGACCAGGCGGCCGACCAGATGGCCAAGATGCAGGTCTCCTCCGGCGGTTCGGGCCGATCCCGCAAGACACCCGAGGTGGTCTACGGGGAACCCACGGGAACCCCCGAAGAGATCGCCGCCGCGGAAGCTGCGGCGTCCGCCCAGGGCACCAAGGTCGCCGCGCTCAAGGCTGCCAAGAAGGCGGGCGACGCCTCCGCCACCGACGAGGCCATCAGCGCCGAGGTGGCCATCCTCAAGGACCTCAAGAAAACCGCCGACAAGCTCAAGGGGGTCGTCGACAAGCCCAAGGGCGCGGCCCCCAAGCAGAAGGGCAAAGGCGGCCAGGCGCCCGCCAAGAAGGAGAAGCACGAGAACGCCAAGGCTAAGAAGGAAACGGGCCTCGGCCTGGACGCCACCATCGAAGAAGACTTCGGCGCGTGGTACTCCCAAGTCGTCGTCGCGGGCGAACTCATCGAATACTACGACATCTCCGGCTGCTACATCCTCCGGCCGTGGGCGTACTCCATGTGGGAGCAGATCAAGGATTTCTTCGATAAGGAGATCAAGAAGGAAGGGGTGGAGAACTGCTACTTTCCCCTCTTCGTGTCCTCCGCCAGGCTCGAGGCTGAGAAGGACCACATCGAGGACTTCGCCCCCGAGGTTGCGTGGGTGACGCGATCCGGGCAGTCCGAACTCGACGTCCCGATCGCGGTCCGTCCAACCTCCGAGACGGTCATGTACCCAGTCTTCGCCAACTGGATCCGCTCGCACCGCGACTTACCGATGAAGCTCAACCAGTGGTGCAACGTCGTGCGATGGGAGTTCAAGCACCCCACCCCTTTCATCCGATCGAGAGAATTTTTGTGGCAGGAGGGTCACACCGCGTTCACCAACAAGGCTGACGCGGACAAGGAGGTGCGACACATCCTCGACCTCTACCGCAGGGTGTACGAGGAGCTCCTCGCCGTGCCCGTCATCCCGGGCGTCAAGTCCGAGAAGGAGAAGTTCGCGGGCGGGCTTTACACCACCACGGTGGAGGCCTTCGTGCCCCACACCGGCCGAGGCATCCAGGGCGCGACGTCGCACTGCCTCGGCCAGAACTTCGCCAAGATGTTCCAGATTGAGTACGAGAACAAGAACGGCGGACGGAGCATGGTGTGGCAGAACTCCTGGGGATGCACCACCCGAACCATCGGCGTCGCCATCATGGTCCACGGCGATAACAAAGGTTTGGTCCTGCCCCCGCGTGTGGCGCCGCTGCAGGTGGTGGTGGTCACCATCCCGAACAGCAAGCTCTCCGCAGAGGACGCGAAGAAGCTCAACGGTGCGTACCCTCCCTCTAACCCTTTCCTATCTGCTGTCCACCCTCGTGTGGTTACCTCTCCCATCGCTCGCGGTTGTTTGTTTCGCTCGGTTCGGCTTCCTAGTTCTCGCGCGCCGCCGTCGATGCGCCGCGGGTGAATACGCGTATCAGACGCGACAGCCGTACATCGCCGAGACTCCTTACCACTGACCCGCCGGCGGCCGAGAGGCACGTGGCGACGTCAGAATGGATTCGTCCGACATCATGTGCTTTATACTACCCCGTTCACTACCCCGCCGTTCGCGTCGCTTAACCCTAAACCCCAACCCTAACCCGTCGCTGACCGTGTTTACCCCCCCCCACCCTGCCAACACGACAGACACGGCGAAGGGGATGTCCGATTCCATGATCGACGCGGGTCTCCGTTCCAAGCTCGACGACCGCGATAACTACACCCCGGGGTGGAAGTACAACCACTGGGAGCTCAAGGGTGTCCCGCTGCGATGCGAGTTCGGCCCTAGGGACATGGAGGCTGGACACTGCGTCGTGGTGCGGCGCGACACCGGCGCCAAGGAGACGGTGAAGCTGAGCGATCTCACCGCTCGAGCCAAGGAGATGTGCGAGGAGATGCAAGCGGACATGCTTCAGCGCGCGACGGAGAAGCGCAACGCGTCCGTGGTGACGTGCACGTCATGGGACGGCTTCGTGGAGGCGCTCGACGACTGTAAAATGATCCTCACGCCGTGGTGCGAGACCAAGGAGAGCGAGGAAGTCGTCAAGAAGAAGTCGCAGGAAGGGAGCGAGGGCGGAGCCGCGAAGACTCTCTGCATTCCGTTCATCCAGCCGCCCCTGGAGCCCGGAACTAAGTGTTTCATCACGGGCGCGCCGGCCACCACCTGGGTCATCTGGGGACGCAGCTACTAAGCGCTGTCGTCGTCGATAGCGCCACGCGTCAATCGCGTCGGTATTCCTTCGTTCTATATGATAAATTCGCTACGTATAAATGAGTTGTCGCGAGGGCATCGATCGATCGCGTGGGCGCAATTAGACTCACGCCGTGCTGACGAGTAGCCTCTCGCTGCTGCCACCCCGGGACAGCACACCCTTCGTGGACGACATCCTGCTCTCCGTCAGCCGCTTCAACCCCGAGGTCCCCCGTCCTTTCCCAGGTGTACTTCCGACCCCCGCGGTGCCCACGACTAAACCGCTTCTCTCCGCTTCCCTCGCCTGCGCCTTGATCACCGCCTTTACCCTCCACCCGAGCAGCACCGACGACACCACCGTCAGTAAGATCACCCCCCACAGCCTCCTGTAGTCCGCGGCGCTGTGCCCCTCGAGACTCGCGCCTTTCTTACTGTAGCTCTGGATGGTGACTCCGACCCACGCGAGCATGGCGGTCGACGGTGCCAATCCGACTGCGGTGCCCATGAGGTAGTCCCACGTCCCTACGTTGCACGCGCCGAAGCAGAACGAGCACATGGCGAAGGGGAAGAGTGGGGAGAGCCTGGAGAGCATGACGATCCCTGCGCCGCCCTTGGCGAGCGCGTGGTTCAGCGCGGTGAGCGTCTCCGAGGACCGCATCTTGCGTGATATCCAGTCTCGGGCCCACCATCGGCTCCACACGTAGCATATCCACGCGCCGGCGACGTGCCCGAGGAGGGTGACGAAGGTCCCTAGGACCACGCCGTACACCGCGCCGGCGCCGATGTTGATCGGCGTGGTGCTCAGCATCAGCGGCGTCGCCACCGCGGTCGCGATGACCAGCACCGCGCACCCGGTGCTCACCGCGATGTCGTCCCTGAGCCACGCGATGAGCCCGTACGTCGCGCCCGAGACGTCGAAGCGAAAGAGCGCCCTCAGGGCGAGTAGGACTGCCACGGTGAGCGCCACGAGGAGCGCGATCCGTCGGGCCAGTCGTTGGAGCCCCGACTTGGCGCGGGAGATGACGCCCCCCGCATGCTTGGACCGCGTCGGCAGCTCCGCACCTCCGCCGGACATGGTTAGTGATCGCGAACCTTCCCGCCCGTGGGGCCTTGGACTGCTCGAGGATTGTGGATTGCCAAAAGTGAACGTAAAGTGTTTCCGGCGACGCGCTTGCGAGGCACACAGCGCGCCGACCTCCACGGTTCGGCGACTGCACCGCCGATCGGTACTCGCACAAGTCGATGTCGGCCACTGCCGTGATGTCCGCGGTCGCGCCGCGCGTCGCGTTCGCCCGCCCCCGCGCGTCCCGCCCCCGCGGGTCCAAGGGCGCCAGGACAATGACCGTCCAAGCGTCGGGGGATTCCTCGGGCAAGGCCACCTGGAGTACCGACAGGGCGCTCCGCGGCGACCGCAAGGTGGACCTGAACCGCGGCGAGCAGATGACGTACGTATTCATCGCATCCCACGCGCGCGATCGGAGATCGATCCAGCAGCGCGTTTCCAACCCGACACGCGCGTCCACCCGGCGGCCACCGTCCCACAATCATCCTCCCCCAAACCCAAAACCCCGAAAAAACCAACTGTCGTGAAAACCATCTTCGCGCTGACGAGACCACCCACCCCCCGCGTCCTCTTCACAGTATCACCGTCCCGGCCACGAGCGCGAACATGGGTCCGGGCTTCGACTCCTTCGGCTTCGCCGTCGACCTCGAAAACGAGCTCATCTTGGAGCGCGGCGCCTTCAAGGTTGACATCATCGGCGAAGGCGAAACCTCGCTGCCACGCGACGAGTCCAACGCAATCATCAAGGCTGTGAAAGACGGGTACGCCGCCATCTACCCCGACGAGTCCCTCCCGATGGACGACATCAAGTTCACCTCCATCAACCGCATCCCACCCGCGCGCGGCCTCGGCTCGTCCTCCGCCGCGCTCGTCGCCGGCCTCGCCGCGGGGCTCGCGCTCGCGGGGCAGGACCTCGCAAAGCCCCAGACCAAGCAGCTCCTCCTGCAGCTCGCCGCCGACGCCGAGGGCCACCCCGATAACGTCGCGCCCGCCATCTACGGCGGCTTCCAGGTGTCCATCAACACCGGCAAGCAGTGGGTGACGCAAGCCATCGGGCTACCCACCGGCATGCAGGCTGTCCTCTTCATCCCAGAGTTTGAGTCACTCACCAGCGAGACCCGAGCCGCGCTGCCAAAGGAAATTCCGGTGGCCGACGCCGTGTTCAACATCTCCAGAGCGGCGATGCTGATCAACTCGTTCGCCACGGATAACTTCGAAGCCTTGCGGTACGCGTGCCAGGACGTCATCCACCAGCCCTACCGCGGCGCAGCCTTCCCGATGCAGGCTATGATCGACGCGGCGCTGGGCATGGGCGCGCACGGCGCTTTCCTTTCGGGCGCCGGTCCCACCGTGTTGGCGTTGACTGGCGGGCACGGGTCGGACGTGGATGCCGATACCATGGCGACTTTCCTGGCCGTGGAGGTTGCGGACGCGATGCTCGCGGCGGCGAAGGAGGGCGGGTGCGACGGGCGGGCGGTCATCTCGGCGCCGTCCCCGGAGGGCGTGCGATGTTCCAAGCGGGAGACGATGATGAAGCGGCTGGGTAAGACCAGCGGGTCGGTTTTTTGATTGAAGCCGCCGGCGACGATGGCTCCGACGATGCGGGGGCGACGTTCGGTGGCGGCGAGTGGGGCGAGGAGGAGGAAGCCGCGCTGACACAGGAGTGGGGTGTGCACGCGCGCGAGGAGGTGGTGACGCGCGTTGTTTGACTTGAGGGTTCGTCAATGCGGACATCAGTCTGTCTGTTACGTACTATCATAAGTGTTCTAAAAGTTCCTAAGTGCTCAAGTTTCACTCGGTGGCCCAGCCTCCCCGCGACTTCTTCTTCGCCGCGATGCGCGGTGACTTCTTCACCCCTTTATTCGACTTACCACCCGCGGCAATCCTGACCCGTACCACCCGGCCGTTGTGATTCAGTCTAGCCTTGCTTCCCTTCTTGTGGCCCGATGGGTGGCCGATGGGCGGAGACTTTCCCTTCTTGGGCGGAGACTTTCCCTTGCCGCGGTTGTCAATCTTGAACAGTCGCTTGTTATTGGGCGCCCCACCCGTCCCCCCGCCCGCACCCTCCTCCCTCGGTCGCTTGAGAGAGAAGCTTCGCTTGTTCTGAAGCCACGACGGGCCGCCCCCCTTGCCGCCGCCGCCGCCGCTCGGCTGCGGCGGCGGCGCCTGCGGGCCCCTGTTCAGCGGCGCAGGCGACGCCATCTCCCGCAGGAACGTGAGCTCACCCTCCGCGGACATGGCCTCCGCCGCGGCGCGGAACAGGGCGCGGACCTCCTTGAAGCGGTAGGCTGCGCCGGTGATGTTACGGCCGGTTTCCTGCGTGAGCGAACGCGAGCGTGAGCGGATGGAGAATAAAAAGAAAAAGAAAAGACGACGGGTGTCGGGTTTCGGGTTTGTCGGCTGGACGACGCCGTGCGCTCAACGATGGGACAGAGTCCAGTCTCTTCATGCTGCAGGACGCTAACCCCACGCTCAGTACGAGAAATGCAATAATAATCATCGCGCCACCGTCGTCCACCCGACAAACCCGCAGAGAAGAAAAGAAGAAAACAAAAGAAAACAAAAGAAACGGTGCGAAGCTCACCTGCGGATCCTCTGCGAGGATCATCGGCCTCCTTCCAAACGCCCCGGGACCCACCGTCAGTTCCTTCGCCCGGAGCACCCCGCTCGCCCTGCCCGCCGCGACCGCCATCCTCGTGTAATCGAAATCGTAACCGAACCGCCTCAAGAAACCCAACAGAAGAGCGCCCAGGTTCGGGTTCGAACTCCGCCCGGGCTCGCCGCTCTGTCGCAGGTGCGAAACCACCAACGACACCAGCAGGTACCCGCCGCACCCGCCCGTGGACGCATCGTCCAGGTGGTGCACCTTGAGCAGCTTCTTGAGCACCAAGATGATCGGTCGCATGGCGGCAAAGTCGCGAACCTGGTCCTTGATCCACTGCACCGCGCTCAAGCCGTTGCTGGCGCCGACGGTGAGGTCCACCGCGTACCGGCCCGCGTTCATCTTGATGATGGGCACCTTGGCCGTGGATATCACGTTCGCCTTCCACACGATCTTTTCGCGCCTCAGCGCCTTCTCAATCTTACGGAGCATGCGCACGAGCTCCTCGCGGTCGTTTCTGCTGAACCCGCCGCCCCCCGCGCACGGCTCCGGGCCCACCCCCATCACCACCAAGTCGATATCGGCGCACTTCAGCGCGAGGCCCGTGGCGCCAGATCCAAAAACTTCCAACCGGGATGACGGGTACAACGTTCCTATCGCCTCGCGAACCTTCTTCTGGATCACCGCCCTGTTCTGCAGATCCGAGACGTCCGGCCCGGCGGTGGACGCGAACGTGAACACCTGCGAGTGCAAGGCGCCGTACAGTTCGCAGTCTTCGTGGGAGTCGCCGGACAACGAGTCTTTTTCGTAGTCGGCTCTTTCCAGAAATTCTGCATCCTGCTCGTCGGGGAGGCCGAGCGATGCGTTGAGAGAGGCGCGCCGTGTCGGTTGGACTTCCCCGTAGTAGTGCCCGTCCAAGCCGTCGTCGAAGCCGTCAAACTCGACTGGCGCGTCGTTCATCATGTTATGCCCATAGACGTCGTCGTCGTCCGAGTAGAGTCCAATTACGTTTACGTCTTCCTCCTCTGCTCGTTCATCCTCGGACTCTTTGACCAAGTTGACCCACCCGTCGCCGCCCTGGTTCCAACCCCCGTCGCCCAACGCCTCCTTCTCGACAACCTCGTGGCGGTTGAGCTCCTCGTCCTCGCTGTCCACCTCCTTCTGTTTGCCCTGGCACACCAGACACCGCCGCTTGCTGGACGGACTTTTCCTCGCCTGGGTAGTCGCGAAATCCACCTTTGGCCGTTTCCTCATGCAGCCGCCGCACATAATCTTCCTGTAATTTCCGACGCCGCAGCACTCGTCGCACTGCTTCTTCATTCTAGTGCTGTATTCCGTCCATTTCCTCGACAGGTTGCACATCTTGCACGTTATGTCCTTGCCCGTGCAGTCGATGCAGATGCGAAACTCGGGTTTTTCGTACCCGAGCTTCCAGGAGTTTGCGGAAAAGTCCGCCTTTCCCTTCATCTCGTCGCACACAAAGCAGGCGCAGTCCTCCTCGATCGCGATTTTATAATCTCGATTCGTGCACAGTTTGCATCGTCGCTTGTCGTCTCGTCGGTCACCCCAACGATCGCTCGTGAACGCCGACCGTCCTTTCGCCTTCATGCACCCACCGCACATCTTAAACTCGACCTCGGGTTCGACGATGAGATCCTCCTCCTTCTTCGTGCCCTGGCACACCAGACACCGCCGGATTTGGGCACTCTTCTTCAACTGGGAGTTTGCGAAATGCAGCTTTGGCCGAGTCTTCTCGCAGCCGCAGCACAAAGCCTTCGCGTACTTTCCGATGCCGCAGCACTCGTCGCACTTCCGCGATTTCTGCCTGGTGCCGCCGTAATCAGTCCACTTCCTCGGCAGGTTACATAGCACACACGTTATGGGCTTGCCCATGCAGTCATTGCAGATGCGAGACGCTTCCAGCTCCTTCCAGGTCTTTTTGGAGAACTCCGCCTTTCCCTTCATCAACCTGCACAAGGCGCAGGCGCAGTGCGTCATCATCGAGATTTCTCGTGTGGGCGCAGGCGTGGGCTCAGGCTGGGGCACTGGCGTGGGCTCCGGCTCAGCGGCTTTCTCGACGGGTTCGATGGTGAGGCCCAGCGTCGATCCGTCGGTGACGCCAGCTTCATCCCCACGCGGCTCATGGCGGTGATCCTCACGCGGCCCGCACTCTTTGCATCGTCGCGTCTTGTCTCCTGCTTGTCTCCACTGTCTCCCCGAGAACTCCGGCTGTGTTTTCATCTGCAGGCACGCAGAGCAATTACGCGTGGGATCCGGCTCAGCGGCAGTTTTCCCGACGGGCTTGATGGTGAGGTCCAGCGTCGATCCGTCGGTCACGCCAGCCTCGGAGAGCGTAGCCTCCGGTCGAGCCGTCCCGGCCGGAGCTCCAGCTCCGTCGGCGATCCGCATCCCGGAAATGGATTCGACCTCGGCGCCGTTGAACCGAAGGCGCACGCGCTCGGCGGTCATCTTAGCTCCAAACTTGGTCCGGACGAGCTCGCGTATGTGCTCGTACGTGCACGTGGGCTGCGATTGGATCGGGAGTGGGTATGGACCGTGAGGGTGAGGTTCGGGGATGAATAATAATCTTTCTCGGGCGAACGAACGAAAGGGATCTGGCCTCGGGGTCGCGGCACCCTCGGCACCATCGGCACCCTCGTCGCGGTGTATCCGGGGCTGGGTTTGTACTCACCGGCACCTCCACTTGCATGAGCTCCTCGTCGTTGAACCGCACGTTCAGCTTCCACGTCACCGTCCCTTCGTCCTCCGCCAGCCTGAACCGGTTCAGGTTTAGCATGTCAACCTGCCCATCCTTGGTCAGGCCCCTGAGCGCCGCCCGGACGCGCTGGTACCAGTCGTCGCGGTCCAGCTCCGGGTCCCCGACGTGCAGCTTGAGCACCGTCGCGCCGACCTGCTGCGCCGTGGCCCCGCGGAAGGATCCGTCGTCGCCCGCGCGGTCGTCGGCGTCGTCGCGCGGATCCCCGCCGCCGCCGCCGCCTACGCCGACGCCGGTGCCCAAATCGATCGGGACCGCCACTCCCCGCGCCTCCTCCTCGAGGCTGTGGAGCGCCGCCGACACCATCCGGCGGTAATGCACCATCGCGGGCGGGGTGGGGGACGACGCGGGGGCGACGCGGGGGCGCGACCGACCCTGCCGACGCCTCGCCCGCCCCTTCCGGCGCCGCGGAAGTGTGCCGCTCCGAGAAAACCGAGGTGAGGGTATTTCAGTGTTGGGCGAGGCTGTGTGGTCTTTTTATTGAGAAAAATGTAACAAGGCGTCGACGCCTTCGCACGCTACAAGAATAAGACCAAACAGCCCCCTCTCCGCTCCACTTGGCGCTTTGGGTGCCTGCAGCGAGTGGAACGTGTCGAATACCCGTCGATATCATCCTCACTTGGTGTCGAATACGACATGAAAGCGGACATCAAGTGAGGGACAGTTCCACTGGCTGCAGGTACACAGACAGTTTACCTATTCGCTTCGCGACAAGTGGAGCGGCTGAGTTTTGCTCCCCCGAATCCCGCCGTGTTCTCACACCTTCCCGTGAAACGTCCTTGCGATGACCTCCCGCTGGTGCGCCTTGGACAGCCGGTTAAAGTTCACCGCGTACCCACTCACCCTCACCGTCAGGTTCGGGTACCGACTCGGGTCGTTCATAGCCTGCACACAAAACACACCGTCAGTCAAATAGCCCATACGAACACAAAAACAAACTCGCCTCCACCAGCATCTCTCGGCTCATCACGTTGACGTTGAGGTGCTGCGCCCCGTTGGTGAAATACCCGTCGAGCAACGCGCACAGGTTATTTAGTCTGTCATTCGTCGTCTTACCCAGGCTGGGTGCCGGTATGGAGAACGTGTTGGACACGCCGTCCATGCAAACATCGTACGGGATCTTAGCAACAGAGTTTAGCGAACACTGTAAGAGTTAAACACGACGTCAGTCAGTCCAATTGCCCAGCCATACGATACAAGTAGTCTAATTGAAATAAACGTACCAGCGCGCCCTTCTTGTCCCGCTCGTGCATCGGATTGGCACCCGGGGCGAAGGGTTCACCCCGGAGCCGGCCGTCCGGCGTTGACCCGGTGTTGGCGCCGTACATCACGTTGGACGTTATGGTCAGCACGGACAGCGTCGGCGTCGCGTCGCGGTACATGCGACGTGACTGGAGCTTGGCGTGAAAGTCGGTGACGATCTTCACGGCGATTGAATCAACCGCGTCGTCGTCGTTGCCAAAGGCGGGCCAGTCGCCTACGCATTCGAACCCGACGCATAGACCGGTGTTATCGTCCAGCACCGGCGTCACCGCCGCGTGCTTGATGGCGCTCAACGAGTCGGTCAGCACGCTGAGACCCGCGACGCCGAACGCCATGAACCTGTACACATGACACGACGTCAGTTCAGTACAATTGCCCACACATACGAGAATTAAAAGTTAAAATACACGCACCGCCTGGAAGGTTGCGAGTCGATCAACGCGTTCATGTTCGCCTCGTAGTTGTACGTGTCGTGGCACTCGTGTATGATATTGAGGATGTCCACGTAGGTATCCACCAGCCAGTCCATGTAACGATCCAGCCTAGCGCACACGTCGGTGTACTCCAACGCACTCGGTTTGTTGGTGGCGACGTCGATGAATATGGCTGTACACAAAACACGACGTCAGTACAATTGCCCATACATCCAATGTAATCGAAATACATAAATAGAAAGAAACTTGCCTGGTCCGCCTAGGTTCCTGTCCAGGTCCGCTGGTGCCACCTGCGCGCCCGTGATCTCATCCTTCCCGCCGTTGAGTGCGTACAGCAGGAGCTTTGGTAAGTTACACCGCGCGCCGAAGAACTGGGTCTCCGCACCGAGCTTCATCCCTGCAAGAGTTTAACAAAACACTTGAAGTCGTTCTCTAATTGCCCATCACTTCAAATTAAGATGAACGCACCGGACACGCAGCACGACACGCCGTAGTCGTCTGTCCGATACGCGGCGCGCATTAAGTGATCGTTGATGTACTGGATCGAACACGTGCTGACGCTGACCGCGGCGCACTTTCTTCGGAACCCCGGCGGTAAGGAATTGACGTCCCACAGCACCGTGAAGTTGGGCTCGGGCGCCGGTCCCAGGTTAACGAGGCTCTGCAAAAACCGCCAGGAGGTCTTGGTCACGAGATGCCCGCCGCCGGTGTACCTCGCGCCGCCGATGCACAGAGTGGCCCAGATCGGGTCCCCGGCGAAGATCTCCTCGTACGCCTTCGGCCGGAGCTGACGGACGAGACGAAGCTTTATCACGAGGTGGTCGATGAGTTCCTGCGCGGTGGACTCCGTCAAGACTGTACACAAAACACACGACGTCAGACTAATTACCCATACGATGATTAAAAGATACTCACCGCCGGCGGCGATGTCGCGCTCGATGTAGATGTCGAAGAAGGCGTCGAGCCGGCCGAGTGAGATGGCCGCACCATCGTGTTCCTTGACGTGCGGAGGGGGGTGATTGGTCAGTAATTGGTTGGTAATTGGGTATTTGAGTATGGAAGGTGACTCTGGTTACTCACCTTGACGGCGGCTAGATAGGCGAAATAAGTCCACTGGACCGCCTCTCTGGCGTTCACCGCAGGTTTGGTTATGTCGAAGCCGTAGGACTTTCCCATGGCGGCGAGGTCCGTCAAGGCGTCCACCTGCCGCGCGATCTCATCCCGCAGCCTGAACGTCTCCTCGTTGGGGTCATGGGTAGCACTACCGGTGCCGTGACACATCGCGAGGTCCGATAGGTCTTTTCTTTTGCACCGGACCAGTGCTTCGACTCCGTAGAGCGCGACTCGGCGGTAGTCGGGGAGGATGCGTCCGCGGCCGTAGGTGTCGGGGAGGCCGGTTATGATGTGGTTCTTGCGCGCCGCGCGCATCTCGGGTGTGTACATGGAGAACACCGCGTCGTTGTGCGTCCGTCGCCAGCGCGTGAAAAAGTCGGCGACGTTCGGGTCCAGGGTCTCGCCCCGCTCCTCGAGGGCTCGCTGGACCATGCGTATCCCGCCGAGGGGTTTCATGGCGCGCCTCAGGGGCGCGTCCGTCTGCAGTCCCACGACGACGTCGTCGAGCGCGCCGGTTCCGTCGATGTACGCGGGTGGGTGCGAGGTGGCCTTGGCGGGGGTCTTCGGGTCGACCGAGAGAACGCCGCCGCGTCGTCTCTCCTCCTCGAGCAACACTTCGCACCGTCGCCACAGCTCCGTCGTCTTGTCGGTCGGGGGCACGAGCTTGGGGTACTCGGTGTCGAGGTCATCGTCGCACGGCGTGACGTTCGCGGTGATGAAGGATGCCACGTCGATGGTCACGTCGCACGTGTTCATGGCGCCGCGCGAAGTGAGGGGCGATATCCCGATACGCTGGTTTCGTCAGGTACTTCGAAGTTTCGGTGAAGTGTCCGAGAAAAAGCCACGACAGCACACTCTCGCCCTCGCAGACGACCATGTCGACCCAAAGTGACATGTCGGTACCCGATACGACCCTTCCCGCCTTCGGTCCCGGCCTGGACGTCGCTACCGTGGTCTTCTCCCACGTGCAATGCGTCAAGACCCGCCTCAACCTCGCGCTGGTGAGCAAGTTGTGGAGGGACGCCTCCAAGCCTGCCGCTGCGTACCCTCTCTGGTTCGACTTCAACGCATTCGGCCAGGGATACACGGATACAGACGGGAAAGGCTTTGGGTTTATGGCCATAAGCATGTTGGACAACGACGAAGCACTGTCTCTGCCGTACGAGAGAGTCGTCGGACTTCTTCGATGTCGTGGTAATCCTGATACTGTGGCCTGGGGAAAAGTATGGTACGACGCTGCTCGCCGGGGGAGTCTAAGGCTGCTGAAGTGGCTGCGAGTGAACAACCGTCCTTGGGACGAGGACACGTGCTGTTACGCAGCCTCACATGGGCACTTGTCCGCTCTCCAGTACTTCCACGAGAACGGGTGCCCGTGGGACTCGGAGACATGCGAGTACGCCGCCTATAACGAACACTGGGACTGCCTGCAGTACGCGGTGGAAAACAAGTGCCCAGAGTGGGAGATATACGCCAAGAAGTACCCCAAATGGTGCGATATGCAGGAGTACTACGCGTTCGCGTAGTACGCGGAACACCTCCGCTGAATTGCGAGTGGTCACATCGATACGAAGGCACGTGAGACGTTTCATCAATGCGAATCTTTCCTTGATGCAAAAGAATATTAAAACTAGAGCCCCACCTCGTCTCCGGTGAGGCCCACACACAAATTTGTAATCAACCAGGACATCAGTCCCGGTGCAAACCCTGCTGCGCCGCGTACTTCGCACTCTTCGTCGCCTTCCAGTAGTGCTCCACGTACGTATCCGCCGGGTCCGTCCACCCCCAGTCCTGCCTCATCACCGTGGTGACCAGCGTGTCCCAGTTGGCCGTATCCCCTTGGTACATCTGCATAGCGCGGTCCAGGGCGTACTCGATGTCGTAGTGCTGGCTGCCGTCAAACGAGAAACCGTTCGGGGTCAGGCCTTCCTCCGCGGCGCGGTCTCTGTCATCGTCGACGTCGAACACGGTATCACGTAACCCGCCCGTCCTGCGAACCACCGGAACTGTCCCGTATCGCATCGCGATCATCTGCGTCAATCCGCACGGTTCAAACATCGACGGCACGAGGAGGATATCCGACGCCGCGTATATGAGATGCGACAGCGGCTCGTCGTAGGCGAACACAAAGCCGGACTGCCCGGGGAACTTGGATCCGATGTCGTTGGCCATCTGGTTAAACTCGTTTTGCACGTTGCCGTCGGGCGCGCTGCCGAGTAGCACCACCTGTCCGCCGTTCTCCACGGTGCGGTACATGGCGTGTTTGATCATGTGGACACCTTTTTGGTTCGTGAGCCTCGCGACGACGCCGACGAGTGGCGCGGAGTGGTCCGCGGGTGGCATGGCCATCTTGAGTTTTTCCGCGAGCTGACGCTTGGCCACCGCCTTGCCGTTTTCCCAAGAGTCGGCGTTGAAGTTTTGTTCGAGGCACTCGTCCGTCATCGGGTCCCAGATCTCGATGTCGATGCCGTTGCGGACGCCGACGAGCTTCTCCTTGTGAGCCCGGATGGCACCCTCGCCGGCGATCTCGCTGGCGTACGTCGGCGACACCGTCGTGGCGAACGTGGCGCGCTCCATCGCCCTGCCGATGACATCCTGGCCGAATTGGAGGTTGTGGATGGTGAACACGGTGGCGCACCCAGGCGGGAGCTTGGACCGCCTGGCGTTGATGACCGGCGCGGAGGACCAATCGTGCGCGTGGATGATATCAACCTTGGCCTCCGTGTGCGACATCCACTCCAGCGCGCACTCGCAGAAGAAGTTGAACCGGATGTGGTCGTCGCCGCGCCCGTAGATGCACCCGACGTCGAAGTGCCCATTCTCCGGCTGTAAAAACGTCACGGGCACGTCCTCGACTTCCCCTTTCCACACGTTGATGTCGATGCCGTTGCACTTGAACTCGTCCGCGAGGTGCAAGCCCTCGATCTGCTCGTGGTCCATGCAGTCGTACTTGGGCAAGATGACCTCGACGTTGTGGCCCTTCTCGATGATCGCCCTGGACAGCGCGGTGACCACGTCGCCCATACCGCCAACCTTGGCGATGGGCGCCATCTCCACCGCGACGTTGACGACGTTCATGATGGGATCGCCGCCACCCTTGGCGCCCGTGATGTTCACGTGGTAGTCCAGCCCGTACTTGCTGTCGTAGTTACCCTGGCCCTGGCCCTGGTTTTGGGTATCCTTGAAGTAAAAGTCCATCACGTGAGCGTTTTTGGGCGCGAAAATCTTAGCCGTGTACGCCGGCTTCGCGTTGGCACCGCCCGGTAGTGTCGCGGGATCCGCCGGGAACATCTGCGTCGGCCCAAAGGTGTCCTTGTGCGTCCACCTGTTCCAGGACCCTTGTATGAACACGTCGTTGGTGCGAAGCGGGCACTTGGGATCCGTGCGGTCCAGCCGGTAAAAAACATCCACGGGTTGGCCCGCGACGGGCACCGCGGGAACGGTGACGACCTTCGCGGTGGCCGGGTCCTCGGGGGGCCTCGGCGCGAAGGACGAACGGGCGAGGAACTTACGCTCCGCGCGTTGCCCCGCCCTGTGCGCGGCGGTGGCATCCAGCGGACCTTGCTCCTGTTCCAGGAGTTCCTCTCGCTTACCCACGTTGTCCTCTTCGGGGGGTAACGTTCCGTCATCCGCGCCTACCGCGGCGTGGTAATCGCGTCCACCCGCGTTGTCGTATTGACCTTCGCCGTTGGAAAAGACAAAGTCGAGCACGCGGGCGTCCGGGTGGATGTACACGGGATCCGCGATCCACCAGTCGCCGCCGCCGCTGTCGAGCCAGTACTCGACCCGCGCCGGGTGATCGTGCGCGAGTGGCTGCATGCCCACCTGCCGCGGTTCCCCTTGCCAACCGTTGTATCCCATGTGCATGAGGCACTGTCCGCCGTCGCCGAAGCCGCTCTTCTTGTTGCGACGGTTGTAGATGATGCCGTTGTCGCCCGGCCTGGGGTTAGTGCCGAGCCAGTGGTACACCTCGTCGACGTGCGACGCCACGACGTCCGTCTGCGTGTTCACCCACTGCTCCGCTTCGAGCCTGCGCCGGCGCTTGCGCATCTCGAGTTCTTTATGGTACGCGGAGGCGTACACTTCTTGCAGCGCGGTCATGCCCGTGTCCGGGTTGATGGTATCCGCGGGGTTGGACAGGTTCTGGAGCTGCTCGGCGCTGTTGCTACCGAGCTGTTCGTGCGCGGCGGCTACCGCTTCACTCACCGGGGTTTGCAGGTTCAAAACCTCGGAGAGGAGCGTCTCGAGCTCGAGCTCCTCCGCAGTTTTGACCTGCGCGGCGGTGACGGGCGCGGGCGCGGGCGCGGGCGCGGGGGGTTGGCCTGGGACGGGGGTTGCCGCGGATTGCGTCTGTTGCGTCTGCCCCGGCGGCTGGCCGGGAACGGCGGCGGGCGCGATGCCGAGGTTGTTCTGGAGCAGCGCGATTTGGTCATTCTTCTTGTCGAGGAGGAGCTGCAGCTTGGCAAACTCGGCTCGGACGCGTTCGTCGCCGCTCGCGGCTCTGAACTCTTCTTTTTGCGAGAGCGTGAGTTCGGTGTTGACGGTGTCGAGCTCCGCGGTGAGGGATTCGACGCGGTGCCTGGCGTTGGCGAGGTCCGTCTCCGCCTGCTCCCGTTGTTCCCGTTCCGCCTCGAGCGTCTTTTCGAGATCCGCGGTTGCCTTGGCGACGCGCTTCTCGAACTCGATCATCTTCTCCATCTCGTTGCCAGCCTCCAGGTCGGATCGCCTGCGCTTCTCCTCGGCGGACTCCTGCCTCGCCTCCTCCGCGGCGGCTTGCGCGGCGACGATCTTAGCCTCGAACTCTTTTCGCGACGCGTCCTGTTCCTCCTTGAGCCGCGCGAGCGCCGCCTCAGCCTCTTCCTTGGCCTCCTCCGCCGCCTCGATCGTCTCGTACGCGATGGACTCGGCTTCCTCCTTCTCTTGCCTAGCCTCGGCGATGGACGCCTCCGCGGCTTTGGTGGCGGCGTTCTTGGCTTCGTTGACGGCGTTTTCGCGTTCCTCCTCGAGAAGTCGCGCCCTCTCCTTCTCCGTTTCGGTCGCCGCCTTGGCCTCGGCGAGCGCGAGCTCAGCCTCGGCGAGGGCAACCTCCGCTTCAGCCAGCGCGGTCTCCGCCTCAGCCTTGGCGGCGGCGATCTCCTGCTCGCGAATCTCAGCCGCCGCCGCCTCCGCCTCCATCCTCGCCGTCTGCGCCGAAACGTCGGAGTCCTCTCGGGCTTTGGCGATGGCCGCGGCGGCGTCATCCTCGGCGATGGTGACCTCGTTCTTAGCCGCCTGAATCCGCGACTCGGCGTCGTGGTTAGCCTCCGCGATCTTCGCCTCCATCTCCGCGCGCAGGCGCTCCAGCTCGATGCCCTGCGCCTTCTTCGCGGCGATGATATCGTCGCGGGATTTGCTCTCCGCTTTACTCACGTCCTTCTCGGCGGCGGCGACGGCTTCCGCGATAGCCGCGTCGGCGCGAGCCTGCGCCTCCTCCTTGTCCTTCTTGCCCTGCTCCTCAGCCTTCTCCGCGCGTTCCAGCGCGGCTTCCACCTTGGCGGCGGCCAGGTCCTCCGCCTCGAGTTTGACCTCGGCGATTTGCTTCTTGAAGTTTGCGTTGAGCGATTCAATCTCCTTCGCCGCCGCCGCCTGGATGCGCTCAATCTCCTTCTCGGAGACTGACGCCTTCTTCTTGGCGCTCACGACGTCCGCCTCGGCAGTCTGCACAGCCTGCGCGACGGCATCCTTGGCAGCCTGGATCGCCTCGGAGGTACGGGCCGCCTCGAGGGCTTCTTCCTGCGCGGCGGCGACCTCCTCCCTCGCCTTGGTCATGGCTTCGTCAACCTCCCGCTTAGCTTTGGCCCGCGCGGCGGATACCTCCTCCTCCATCTTGCGCTCAACCTCGGCGATCGCCTTGGCCATCTCGGCATCCTTCACGGCGATCTTAGCGGCGGCTTCCTCGCGCGCGGCGGTGACTTCAATCGCTGAAAGTTCCTCCGCGGCGTCGAGCGCTGCTTCCGTCTTTGCGAGTTCCTCGGCGAGGGTATCCTCAGCGGATTCCCTGGCGCCTTCGGCACCTTGCCGCGCGGCGCTCACCTCCTTCTGGAGCCGTGTCTCCGCCTCGAGTATGCGCTTCGACGCGTCGAGCTCCGCGCGTTTAGCGCGTTCTTCCGCTTCGTTGATCGCGGTTTCCGCGGCTCGTTCCGCGTTTTCAACCTCCTGGCGGGTGATCTCTTCTTGGACCATCTTCGCGGCGCCGACGTCGTTGTCGGCTTGCTTGCGAACCTCCTCGAGCTGCGCGAGCGCGGCGTCGCGCGCGGCGGTCGCGTCGGCGATGCCCACGCGCGCGGCTTCCTCCGCGGTGGCCACCTTTGTTGATGTATCCGCGGTGATTCGATTGAGTTCGAGGCGAGCCGTCTCGGACGCCGCCTCCGCTTCGGCCCTCGCGGACTCCGCCGATTGAACCCTCGAGTCGCTCTCCGTCTTGACCTGCTCCAGCGTGGTCTGTAAGGTCTGCGCGCGCGTCGTGGCGTCCACCAGCGCGCGCTTGTTAGCCTCGCGCTCGCGTTCCAGCTCGCGCTCCGCGGCGGCGACCCGTTTCGCCGCCTCTTGTCGAATGCGCGTCACCGCCTCGTCCATGTCGCTGACGGCTCGAGCGGCGTAAGCCTGCGCCTCAGCCTCAGCCTGCGCGAGCTCGGCGGCGGCCTTGTTGGCCTCGGCGGTGGCCGCCGCGGCGGCGGCGTCGATGTCTCCCGCGTTGTCACGTATCATGCCCTGCGCCAGTCGCTGCGCCTCGACCGTGTCCTCGAGATCCGTCGCGGCGTTGGCGAGGGCGTCGGGGGGTGGGGGCGGGGCCTGGGGGGGATCGGCCTGCGGGGGCGCGGGGGCGGCGACGTCGCCGCCGCCGAGGGATGCCTCCTGGTCGGCGAGGCGCTTGGCGAGCTCGCGCGCGGCTTTGACGCGCTCGGCGACGGATTTCATCACCTCGGAGCCGCCCGGGTCCGCCGCGTTGGTTCGCGTAGAGGCGGATCCCCGGCGTCCGCGCGGGGCGGGCGCGTTGGACGCGAGTTCGAAGGCGCGCGCGGGGCGGGCGCCGCGGCGCATGCCGGGGACCGCCGCGGTGTTGCTTCCTTCGATGCCTCCCTCGCGTCCATCGTAGTGGACGCAGTCGATCGCGACGCCGAGACGCGCGGACGCGTTCGTCGCGACTCGCCCGGCGGTGCCACCGCCTCGACGCGTCGGCGTTCGCGCGACGGGCGAGGGTGATCGCCCTCGGTTAGCGTCGACGGCGCCGCGGCCCCTACCGGCGGCCACGGCGATCGACGCATCCACCGAGGGTACTATCGAGGGTACCATCGCGCCCGCGTCCACTCACGGGACGGGCCAACGGACGGCGACGAGACGGTGATCTACCCGACGGTCGGGGAGAAGTTGGGATGCTTTCGGGAGATTTGACGTTCAGAGTTTCTCCACGGACGACCTGGTCACGCTCGTCTGTGCGACCGGAGACCGTTCGAATGCTCGAGATACCTCACGAGCGGTCGAACGATGTTCACGCGCCCCTCCGATGGGTGCCGTGGGACCGAGCGGCCGGTCAGTGGGCGTACCCGAGAGTGCTCGCTCGCCGTTTGAAAAATTGCCTGTTATTGTTATTAGGGTATGCCCACGAACCGGTGGATAAACAATTTCGCGTTGTATGTGGCGCGGGCTGGGTAATTAGACTCGGAGGGGCAATCAAATCCGAAATAAGCGGTTTAGGCGGAATCCGAGTCAGATCCGTGGCCGAAAGGCCTCCACGCTGGCAAAAAATAAAAAGATTTGAGTGACAAACAGTCTGTGACCGTGTGGGAAAAACCAACGGGTTTTACACCCAAAATTAAACCGTTCGATGTTTTTTTTCGTCGCTTCGAAGTTCTCAACAAACAGGACTCGGCAACAACTTCAAACGCCGTGTGAAGAATAATGACACGGCTCAGAAGTCGGGAGGGCGCGGGCGCGTGTTTGGAGAAGTACGCGAAGACTTCAACATGCCGCTCATCTACGCCTTCGTGGCCCGCGGCACCACCGTGCTGGCCGAGCACACCGGCCACAGCGGCAACTTCGCCACAGTCGCCGCCGAGGTGCGTCGTGTCAACTCGGCGCTGTTACCTCCGTTTTGTGACGTTTGCGCGCGCGTGGGCTTTTTTTGCTTCCCCCGGGCGGTGAACGCGCGCCCGTGGGGGCACGAGACCGGCCCGATCGCGGCTCATTCACCCCCCGTCGCCTTTACCCGCGACGTATAACTCGAGATCGCGACGAGCGCCGTTCGAAACGTCCCGCTGACCCCTGACCCCGCCCCCCCCAATCCGCGCAGACGCTCCCCAAGATCCTCGAGAAGCTCAACTCGCAGAAGAAGTTCACGCTCATGGCGGACGGGCACACGTTCAACTACCTCGCGGATGAAGGGTACGTCTACCTGGTGGTCGCCGACGAGGCGTACGGGCGGCAGATCCCGTTCGCGTGCCTCGAGCGCATCAAGGATGAGTTCAAGTCCCAGTACGGCGGGCGGGCCACCGACGCCATCGCGCACTCGCTGGACCGATCGTTCGGCCCGAAGATCAAGGCGCAGATGGAATATTGCGCGAACAACCCGCAGGAGCTGACCAAGGTCTCGAGGGTCCAGGCGCAGGTGAGCGAGGTGAAGAACATCATGATGGACAACATCGAGAAGGTGCTGGACCGCGGGGAGAAGATCGAGCTCCTGGTGGACAAGACGGAGAATCTGCGATTCCAGGCGGATAACTTTCACAGGACGGGGCGGCAGCTTCGGCAGCGGATGTGGTGGAACAAGCTCAAGATGCAGCTCATGTTCGCGAGCGCGTTCGTGATGTTCATCATCGTGCTGTTCCTGATCTTCTGCTACTCGGGCGGAAACGACTGCACCAAGAAGAAGGAGTAAACGGCCGGCGGGCAAGCCGGCGTGTGTACGAATAAAAAAGAATTTCATTTGAAGACTTTGTGAATAGAGACGTTCAATTCACCACTAACTCGCGACCAATCACACTAACTCGCAGCCTCGGGCGCCTCGACGAGCCCCTGCCCCCGTCCATCCTCATCATCACCCGCCTTCGAGTCCCGCGGCGGCCTGCTGACGACTTCGTCGGGCGTTCGGTGCGCGTGAGCCCGCTGCAGCAGCCGCTCGTGCCAAACCTCGAACCTGAACCCGATCTCACCCGCGTCGCTCGTCTGGCACAACAGCGCGATGGGTTGCCCGTCCATGATCGGCACCAAGTCGAACTTACCGACGCCGAGGTCCACGGAGTACTTCGACATGTCGATCTGCGACTGCCAAAACGAAAAAGTCCACACGTTTTCTGTGTCGTAAGTAGGTACTCGGCCGTCGTTCGCGGCGCCCGGGTTCAAATGCCCGCACCCGGCTTTCCGCCTCGCGCTCTTGGCGTCGCGGATGATCTTGGAGAGCTTCCGGCGGCGCTCGTTCGCGCTCATCTCCTTCCCGCACCCGTCCAGGCATGCCATCCGAGCGTTCTCCTCGATGGGCGTCAGGGTTAGATCCGGCTCTGCGCCCGGCGCCGCGCAGCTGATCGTCTGCGCGGCGAGCGCGATGGGCGCGAGCATGTACGGCCGCGCCGACGTCGGATCGCTCAGGTCCATCGAGTACTGCGCCCCCAAGCTTCGAACCACGCGCGTGCACAGGTTCAGCAGCCACCTGGTGGGTAAATGCCGAAGGGGCCGAGCGAGGGACATGCCGAAGTGCAAGTCGTCCATAAACACCGGCCGCTTGAACCGGCCTTGCACCGAAAACTGTATGGCCCTCGCCTTGCCTTTGAACACGAGATCGGGGGTGTTGTCCAAACCCCGGAGGAAGATCACCGCGCGGCCCTTGAAGAGCTCGGTTTCAAACTCAAACGGGACCTGCGTTTGAAGCGTGACTCCGTCCTCCGGCCTGTTTTTCACGCTTTTCGGGATCCACTGCCGCGGATACTCCGGGCTTAACCGTACCCCCACGGGCGTCCTTTCCCCCGCGTCTTTGAACACCGTCGACGACGCGAGCGGCGGGGGCAGCGCCTGGTCCTCCGGCCGCGGCGTAGGCTCGGAAGATGAACCGTCACCGAAAGACCCGCGGGCACCCCGAGGTGACACGCCGAAAAATCTGTGAAACGAAGTTAATCGCGCCAGCCTTCTCCCCGAGCCCGAAGGCGTTCCCGACGACCCAGGGCCCCGCGGGGAGTCGACGTCGCGGAAACCCTCGCGTTGGCTCAGGCTCCGTAACCCCGGCCCGCGAGGCGTGTGTGCATCATCGTCGCCGGCGCGAGAATCGTGAAAATTGTTACTCGCGTCGACGGTGAGGTTCGCGGCGCCTCCCCTTCGTCGCAGCCGCCGACGTAACCCCGCGATGGCGTTTACACTCCCCGGCGCGGCGAGAAAGTCATCCCGATTCCCGGTCCCGCTCCTCCTCCCACCGTCACCGTCCCCAGCGCCCGCGTCGAGGGTACCGTCACTCGAAGTATCGTCGAGCTCTCCGTCGCTCACATCCTCAAAGTATCTGTCATCCGCGGTGTACAGCACCGTATCGAACGACTTGCGGTCAACCTGTAAAACAAACAAACACGACGTCAGACAAATTGTCCATACGACCATACAAGAATAAAAAGAAACTCACCACGAAGACGCCGGCGCTGAAGGCCAACGCCGCGGCGACCAAAGTGACGGGCACGTGCGTTCGTTTGAGCCACGCGGGACCGAACCCCGCGACGTCCTCCTCGGCCACGTGCGACGCGAGCAGCGCTAGTACCGCGAATGCGAGCATGAACACCGCGGCTCGTGTCCACGCGAGCTGCGTTCGCATCTCGAAGATGACGAGCTCGACTCGTTCCATGGCTGCGGCGTGTTCGGAGCTGATGGCTCGGGTCGCCGCGGTGTGTCGGTCGACGACGGCGCAGACGTCTTTGACCTCGCCGCGGATCTTGCCCATCTCCTGGGACATGCACCAGCGCGCGGCTTGGACGTAGCGGTCCATGCCGTCGCCGAAGCGGTACAGGAACGACCTGTTGAGGAAGGTTTTGTGCGTGGAGACCGCTTTCACGAGGCCGGCGTTGACGAGTTTTTGGCCCATGGCCGCGGCGTCGTCGACGGTGCGCGCGACGCCGTTGGCGAGCATCCACTGCACCGCGACGCGTCCGGTGAAGCACGCTTTGTGTTTCTTGAGGTTACGCTTGTGGTCCCGGAGCTCAACCTCGGAGCTCATGCGCACGGCGAGGTCGAACAGTCGCATCTGCTCGGACTGTTCGCCCTGGTGCAGCACGCTCGCGATCTGCTCGCCGGCGTCCTCCTCCTCGTCGGACTCCTCGGACTCCGCCGCGGCGTTGTGCGCGTGCGCGCCTATGTTGAGCTCGGGGAGGGACCCGGAACTGCCGCGGCGGTTCACGGCGGCGAACGACGGCGGAACGGGCTCCACATCCGACGAACCCTCGGAGACTGACTGGTGACCGCCCTCGGTGGCATCTCGCGGGGCGCCCGCCGCGCCGTCGCCCGGTCCATCACCCGCGGGTTTGCCCCCCGCCGCGACACCCGCCCCCCCGTTCCGTCCACTCGGTGACGAGTACATCACGACCCGCCGGGCCGCACCCGCACCTCGGTATGCCCCGGGAGCGCAACAGACGGCAACTGTCAAACACGTGCTGAGCTGTTCAACAAACGTGGCCGGGAAAACGCGTCTGGTCGTAAAATGACATGCTGGGCTCCTCGAGGGTACGCTCAAGCACGTGTACGTACGCGTGGGGGTGATGCGATTCAATTAAATAAATAGACGGGTCCTAGACCCACGAACGCATAACGCAAACTCACGCCTTCTCCTCCCCGGCGGGCGAAGGCTCCGGCGCGGCCGGCTCCGCGGGCTCCGGCGCGGACAGCTCGCTCGGAATCTCGGTGACTGCGGCTGGGGGTTCAACTGGCGCCGCTGGCTGCTCGGGCTCGTCACCGCCCCACGCCGCCGCCGCCGCCTGCGCCCTCATCTCCTCCGTCACCATGTTCTCGGACTCGTCAGCCGAGGGTGCCGAGGGTGCCGACACAGCTGTGTCCGCGGACACGGGATCGGGCGCGGGCGCTTGTCTCTTTGTGGGCACCGGCGCGGTGACTCCCGCGATGTCGTTGCGGATCTCGTCGAGTCCGATCTCATCCTCGAGGGTATCCCGGAACTCCCTGCTGACCTCCTGCAGCTCCTTGATCGTGGGCTGGAACGCCCGGAGGGTCTGGCCGAGTTGTTTGGCGATATCGGCGAGTCCCTTCGGACCAAAGACGAGGAGAGCGACGACCCCGATGACCAGCGCTTCGGGCGCGCCCACGCCGAACAGGCTCGCGTTGGTCTGTGATGGAGCGGTTGGGGTGTTTGTTCAGTGGTTTGGGGTTGAGGGTTCGAGTCCGGGGTGCGCCGGGGTGTGGGGGAGACGCGTGATGGGGCCCGAGAGCGTGACGGGTCCGCGTACGCGCATCTAAAAGTCGGGATAACGTTTGGAAGATTATTAGGGCTGGGTGGTGCCCATCGGTGGGAAGGGGCCCGTGAGTTGTTGCTTCCGATGAGTGTGCGCACCTGGACGGAGCGGCGGCGCGCGATGGTGATCGGCGCGCGCGACCTCACGGCGAGCATCGCGGCGGCGTCGCCTCCATTGAAGTGGCGCTGCGTGAGGTTGCGGCTCTGAATCGACGACGACGACTTCGATCCGGAGGTGGACGCGCGGCCCCCGCGGCAGCCTCGGGCGCAGGCGACGGGCCGACGGTCGGTGGCGACCTGGACGGAGGCGAGCCCCGCGGTGGGGCGCGCGACGGTCATGGCGATGGCGGACATCTTCTAAGACGCGGTTCGGTGTGCGGCGCGGCACTCGCGTCGTCGACCGCCGAAAGGAAACTTCTTCAACCCCGAATGGATCAAGCATGTGCACTTTGCCGTGAAAAAAAATCCTGCCGTGATAACGAAGCAGAGTATCCAGTCAGGTACTTTTTCAAATTGAGCGAATCTATGCGCATATTTCAGACTGATTTGTCATACTTTTTAAAAGGTGATATGGGGAAATTAACTCAATAATGACGAGTCCTGCCCCCCTTGCGAAAAAATTCACCCCACGTGTTTGTCGCACCACAATTCTCAGCCTCCCTCAGTGTGAGACGCGCGAGAGAAGGCGGCGTCACGATGGCTGGCGCGACCACCGACCAGCACCAACACACGGGCCACGACCATGGACACGACAGCGACGTCAGCCACGGCAACCGCGAGAACACCCCCGCGCGCTCGGAGGGCGGCGCGGACAGCGAGGCGGGCCCATTTTCGCTGAAGCGCGCGCGCGCGCACCCGTGCGACAAGTGCGACAAGTCCTTCCACTACCCCGCGCGGCTCATCGAGCACAAGAACGTCCACTCGGGAAAAACCCCGTTCAAGTGCGAGCTGGAAACCTGCGACAAGGCGTTCCCCACGAGCGACCAGCTCCGCACGCACGCGCAGAGGCACCAGCTACGATTCACGTGCGAGATTTGCCAGAAACGATTTCAGACCGAGTCCATCCGAAGGACGCACATGCTGACGCACAGCACACTCCGGCCGTTCGGGTGCAAAGACCCGCGATGCGACAAGACGTTCAAGACGCAGAAGGCGCTGGAGAAGCACGCGGAGATTCACAAGCCCGAGGCGCCGCAGGTGTGCGACCTGGACGGATGCGGGCGGGTGTTTAAGCGCAAAGACGGTTTGCAGCGGCACAAAAGAAACGAGCACGGCGTTCGGGTCAAGAAGCGACGGAGCACGCGGAAGGAGAACGGCGTCGGGTTCGAGGACGCGGACGTAGCATAGAGAGACGATACGAGTACACGATCGTGCATAGACGATACGATATACCTGAAACACGGGACACACGTCATCATACCGTATGAACCCTCGCGCCCTCCTCGCATGATCAAACTTTTCCTATTTGGCAATTGAAACTGTGGATCGTTGGTGGCTACAGGACAGAGCACGGCGCGCGGGTCTGGGACCCGGGACGATGTCGCGCCGCGACGATGACGACGATAAGTACAACAAGGCTAAGCGTGGGGGCAGGCCCGTGGCGTACAGCGCCGCCAAGGCGCCCTCTTCCGCGCGCGGCGGCTCTTCCATGGGGGGCGCGCGGGGCGGCACATCCTTCTCGTCGTCCCAGAGCGTGAGCTCGTCCCCCGCGCAGTTCGGGGGCTTCGGGGGCGACGACGACGCCGACGCGCTCGCCGCCAAGGTTCGCGCCAAGCTCGACTTCGTCTCCACCAGGGCCGGCGCAGACGACGAGGAAACCGAGGCGGAGCGCGTCAAGGCGTCGCTCGATCGACTCGCGTTCGCCTCGCAGGTCAAAGGCGTCCGCTCCGCGTTCGGCTCAGCCATCAACGACGCCGCGTCGGAGATCGACGGGCTCGCGTCCAAAGCCGAGGAGACCGTCGCGTCCTTCCAGGCGATGCAGTACGCCGCCAAGTGGATGCCCGTGGACACCAGGCTATCCATGAAACCAACCTACGTCAAGGTGCCGGTGCAAGCCGTGGAACGTATCAAGTTCTGGGAGAGTGAAAAACTCGCAATGATCGTGTCGCAACACGCGGAGGAGAAGGAAAAGATCCTGGCGGAGAACGCGGGGCTGCGGAGCATGATGGGCCTGGAAGAAGCCAACTCCCCGGCGGTCGAGACGATGCGGGAGACGGAGGACGGCGTGAACCGCGCGCTCCTACTCTCCGCGGTTGAAGAGATTAAACAACTTCGCACGCGAATCACCGTGCTGGAAGGTGAAGCCGCGAGGTCACGCATCTCCTCCTCGGGGTTCGGGTCGTTCTTCGGCGGGGGGAACGAAGGCGGCGTCAACAGCGCGCAGATGTCCAAGCTCACCACCGAGCTCGCGCGGTTAGAGGAGGACAACGGCCGGCAAAAGTGGATGATCGGAGAGAAGGACAAACAAATCAAAGAAGTCCAAGGTAAGTACGCCGCGTCCGCGGCGTACAAACTCCAGGAGAAGCTCCAGGAGTCCATGGAAGCACTGGAGGTCATGGCCAACTTACAGGCGGAGCAGTTGCAGTACATGGAGGACCACGCGCTGCGCAAACTGGACGCGCAGGATACGCAAATCGCGGACGTCCAGGATGACCTCGACGTCAAACGCGCGCATCTCGCGCAGCTCAAGACGCTGATGAAGGGGTACTGGGAAACCGGCGACGACTCGTTGGTTCCGCCCATGCTCTCACTGGCGGGGTTCAGCAAGAAAGAGGCGATCGCGATCGACGCGAGCCGCGAGTCCCTCGCGACCGCGGGGCTCGGTGGTTTGGTACGAGGGTTAGGGCGGAGGGGCTACGGGTTTTACGAAAAGTTTCTGGTGGCGTGCGCTCCGCCCGCGAACCAGCCGCGGCGCGGTGACCGACTTACCGGACCGGATGACACGCCAGGTGGCGAGAGCCCGAGCCCGGCGCCGTCCACCGCGCCGCCCACGGCGGAGAGGATGGCGGATGACATCGCGGGCGAGATTGGTGAGTCCCCCGCGGCGGCGACGAATCCGGCGAAAAATCTATTCGCCACCTCGGAAGACGTCCCGGAATCCGCGGCGCCCACCCCGGAGAAGGCGGTTGACGACGTGAAGGGGCTCGCGAACGATGACTCCCTCACCCTCCCGTCGCCGCCCGCGAACCCCGAGGAGGGAATCACCGCGGTGGGGGAGTCAACGGAGTCAACGGTTGACTCAACGGTGTCAACGATGGCCGACTCTGAGCGCAAGGCGCCCGCCTCCCTCGCGCGGCGCCGGGAGAACGAGACCCCGGCGGAGAAGGCGAGGCGCGAGGCGGAGAAGTCGGCGCGTCGCGAGCGGCAGCGGCGATCCATCGATTTACCACCCCCAGGGTCCGCGACGCGACGTGGCAACAAGGGAGCAACCGAAGGCCACTTCGCCGGCTTCGAGGATGATTCGCAAAAGGAGAAGGAGCGCAAGGAGAAGGCCAAGGCTCGCGCGCCGTTGCCCGCGCCGAAGCTCAAGGGTAAGGCGGCGGAGCGGGAGGCGAGGCGCGTGAAGGAGGAGGAGGCGAGACGGGCGACGGGTGACGGGTTCGCGGGCTTCGGCAGCGACGAGACTAACGACTCGGACAGCGACTGACGATGATGATGAGTTCCATGTACCCATTTCATTATTCCGATAGATCGTCTACTTTGACGCCTTCTTGGCCTCGGGCGCGGGCTTCTTGGTGTCGCCGCGCGTCTCCTCCTTCTCGCCGTCGATGGGATCGTCCAGCGAGTCCGGGAGGACGTCCTCGTCTCCTTCGGCGTCCTCGCTGGATCCCTCCAGCATGTCCCCGTAGTACTTCGGGTCCGCGATCATGCAGTCCCGCAGCGCGGCGGTCTGCTCGGCGCACTTCTCCACGAAGTCCTCCTTGCCCTCCTTCGCGGCGTCGACGCAGTCCTCCCACGCGACGAAGGTGGCCTTGCACGATCCGCCCTTCATGAACTTGCAGAACCCGCACTCCTCCTCCTCCTCTTCCTCCTCCTCCTCCTCGCCGGCCTTCGAGCCCTCCTCGGCCTTCTTCTTCACATCGGCACCCTTTTCCTCGGTCTTCTCAGCGACGTCGTTAAGATCAGCGTCCACCGCCGCGCCGTCGCCGGGCTTGGATCCGGCCGCCCCGGCCTCGTCCTCCCGGTCGATCGTGTCGATCGCCGTCGTCGTCTCGGACCCTAGAGGCTCCCCGCCCCAAAACATGGAAGTGAACGCCCCAAGCATCGCCGCCGCCGACGTGTCTCTCGTTGTGGCGATGTTGCCATCACCGCAGGAAACCCTGATGCATCAGTCCAAAAGCGGTTTTATCCAAAAAGTTGCCGCGTGGGATTGGGGGCGGCACAACGAGCCGCCGCGGGGCCTCTGGGACGCCGGGGTTGGCGGCGGGGCATCGCGCGCGGGTCACCGGCAACACCTACTCACGCGATGTGCGGCGCCGCGAACAGCACGGAGGACGTGCACGCGTCACCCGCGCCCGCCCAACCCAACGCGGCGGACGCGAATGAAATTGCAAACGCGCCGACTTCTCCAACAAACGACGAGCCGAGAGACGAGAACGCGGTGGAGCTCAGCGCCATGCTCGCGGCGCTGCGCGAGCTTCGCGGGGAGATGAAGAGCGCGATCGACTCGCCGCTGATGCCGAACAGGCAGCAGAGGGTGCTGGAGCTCCTCCGGGACAGACCCGCGCTGGCGCATCGATGCGGCGTCTTCCCCGAAGTCCTCCCTTCACTCGTCGAGGCCAATCCCCCGGTGGCGATAGAGCTCGTGCTCTGCCTCGCGCGCGATCACCCGGCGCCGTCGAACAACCTCCCGGCGTTCTTCGAATCCCTGGTGTCCATGCCCACCAGCCTGCACTCCATGGAGGTGGTCAACAGGCTGGTATCCGACGCGAGCGAGCTGCTGCCGGATGAATTCATCAGGGCGTACGTGTCGGGATGCGTAGCCTCGTGCTCGCCTCACGCAGACGGAGCCTCCACGCCCACGTCCAGCCCGGGCGGGGATGGCATGTTGACTGGAGGCGGAGCATCCGGCGGGTTGTCACCGTCCGTATCGAGCGGGTCATCGTCGGGCGCGCGGATGGTGCGGCTGGTGTGCATGTTCCTCCAGCTGCTGGTACGGAAGAAACGACTGTTAAGGGGCACCGACGTCGCCGCCGAGGTTACCCAGTTTTGCGTGGAGAACATGCGGACGAAGGAGGCGGCGGCGCTGTACCGGCTGTTGGGGGCGGCGAACGAGGAGCCGGTGGGTGGTGGCGGCGGGGGTGGGGTCGTGGAGGAGTCGTGTGGGGAAGTGGGGACGCCGTAGGGCGACGTAACCTTAATACAATCAACACGGTTAGAGAAGACTAAGTGAGTGTCCGAGAAATCCCGCATCGCCTGTCACTGACGCCGGCGCACCATGGCGTGTACCGTATCGCGGGTCGTCGCCGCCACTCTCCCAGCATACGTGTCGTCAACGTACCGTACGCGGCGACCTGTCCGTCGTCGTCCGCTCGATACCCGCGTCGCCGCCGTCGCCGTGTCCGATGACACCGCCCTTCTGAAGAGAATGTTTCAGTTCGTGCCCTTCGGCGAGAGCTCCCCAGCCTGGCCCTCGCTGTCGTGCGACGGCAAGGTCCCGGGCACGACGATGGACCTGACGCACTGGACGAACAACGAAACCCCGGATTCCATCTACGCCGACACGTCCACGGAGATTGCGCTGAACTTCGCGCACGCCCGCGCCGTGCAATCCGCGTGGCGCGAACACGACGACGCCGTCGTGGTTAACAACCACTACGACGCAGACGGCGTTCTCTCCGTCTACGCGTGCGTGAACCCGAAACACGCCCTCACGCACCGCGCGCTGATGATCGCGGCGGCGGAGGCGGGAGATTTCGGCGAGTGGAGCTCCGACGACGGCGTCAAGCTCGAGCTGGCGATCGGCGCCCTCGAGGATGATTCATTAGAAGACGCAGGGTACGCCGCGGCGCTGGAGATGGCGCCTTCGCTGTTGGAGGACATAAACGCGCACGAACACCTGTGGCGTGATGACTGGAACCGCGTTCAGGCATCGTGGGACATGATCCGCGGCGGTGTCGCGACGGTGGAGGTCATCAAGGTCGGCGACGACGCTGGACACACGGTGGCGGTGGTCACTCAACCGATTGGCTCGAGTCGAATCGATGCGCGAGCGCTGCATCGCGAGTTGAGGGACACCCACCGCGCGTGCGGCATGTCCGGTGACGACGCCGCGCTCCGTGTGCTCCGTGCGACGATGGACGACGATAAGAGGTTCACGTACGAGTGGGAGAAGCCCGGGTACGGTTGGGTGGGCAGGTTAAAGGATCGTAAGCCGGCGGGTGAAGTGGACGCTGAGAAATTGGCCGAGAAGATGAATTTGTTTCTTCAGTCGGCGTTCAAGGCTGGGACGTGGGAAACTGGGGGCGACGGGGGTTTGGTGTCGATATGTAAGAGCGACACGTGGACGAAGACGACGCCAGGGGTGGTCGCGAGGACCTTGTCCGAGATCGAGTTAGCTTTGCGAGAGTGAGCGGGTTTCGTGTACTTTTGGCTATTTGGTTATTTGGTTATTTGGATCCCCTAAACTCTCTCTCAGCAGCAGTCGCATATCTCGAGCCTGATGGCAGTACTGAGGCAGTCCTTGGAGCAGTAGTACGCCCGCCTGCACCTGTTGCACCGGACGGCCGCGCCCTTCTTGCCGCACCGGTTGCAACGCCTGTACCTCGCCTTCTCAGCTTCGTACGAGTCTCCCGTCACGATCCCTTTCAACTTGAGCAGGGCGCCGATCGCGGCGACCGCGCCGGCGACGTAGATGACCGGGTCCGGCAGCTTCTTCAGGAGCTTCTCCATCCTATCGCAGTCGACTACGTTCCAGCGTGGTCAAATTCGAAATCGCTTCCACCCCCGGGGCCTTCGCGCGCGTCGCTTGTGGCGCCCCGGGGCGGGGCAATTGCTGAGTTGGCAGAGTCAGCGAGTTCTCGGCAGCGGCAAACAGTAGGGATTTATTAGTTTGAAACCCGGGGACGCGCGGGTCACACCTCGTATCGGCGATGGCGACGACGGGGCTGAAGATCACGTTCAAGGCGGCGGCGCCCGCCGCCGGGGACGACGAACCCTCCGCCAAGAAACCCAGGCCCAACGCCGGCGGCGCGCCGTGGAGCGACCCGAACTGGGCCGATCAGTTCAAGCAGCTCGCCCCACCGCCCCCGCGGGCGGAGCGGTCCGCGTTGGTGGAGCTGCGCACGGGCGGCGCGCCCCCGCCCAGCCGAGCGGTGGATCAGCCGAGTTCGGGGCCGGCGCTCGGCGCGGTCCCGATCGCCGAGGCGACGACCATGTCCAAACGACCCGCGGGCGGCCACGACGAGTTCCTGGACGACAACGAGCGAGATTTCAGGGACGACTTGGCGCACTTTCTCAAGTTTAGGTCGCGACACGATCTGTACTCGCCGATCTTCCTCGGGATCCCGCTGCCATTCCGCAAGGTGTTCAAGAAGGTCCGGGCGCTGGGCGGGTACGCCAAGATATGCGAGCAGAAGCTCTGGATGCGCGTGTGCAGGGAAGCCGCGAGCGGCAAAGACCTCAGCGGCCAAACCTCAGCTTCCTTCGCCATGCGTAAAAACTACGAAAAAACTGGGATGCTCGAGTGGGAAAGACACCTCGACGGGACGTCCCTGCCGCAAGACGCGGCGCCGGACCCGGACGCCGGTAAGGAATTCACAGCTGTGAACGCCGACGCGGTACTACAACCAGGGAGGAGGGTGCGGGTCCTATGGATGGAGCCAAACGGGGAGAGCGCGTGGTACGGTGCCAACGTCAAAAAGTTTGATCCAACCGAAAAAAAACATTTCATCGCGTACGACGACGGCACCGAGGAGAGCATCGACTTCGGCGAGGAAAAGGTGGAGGCGGTGGTGGACGGCACCGACGGGGACTGACCCTCGATAGCCGCGCGATTAGGATTAGAGTTGGCGTAAATCACCGTTTCAAACGACACCCGTATGATAGACTAGTCGCGACTATAGCGTCACGAACTCGTCGGCTTCGAGGGTGACGTCCGTCTCTCGGCCGAAGATGACGAGCTTAGCGTCCGCGCCGTCGTCGCCCCTGTCGTTCGTGAGGTATCCCTTGAACCCCTTGAACGGGCCAACCTTGACCTCGATCTGCGTGGCACCATCCGGGGCCTTGTTACCCCCGTGGATGGCAGCCTCGCGCATCGCCATCGCCTCCGCGCTGACCGTGGGCTCCGACACATCATTCGCGTCACCCGCGTCAGCCGAGGGCATCGCATCGACGATCTCGGCATCGTCGGCGTCGGGGAGCGACCCCATGGCCTCCGCCCTCGCCTTCGCCTCCGCCTGCTTCTTCAACGCCTCCGCCATCACCGCGTGCTCCGCGTCGCTCACCACCCGCACGTCGCACATCTTCATCATCGTCTCCAGCTGCATCGCGGGGACCCGTCTCGGTTTCTCCCCAGTTTGCCTTCGAGTGCTCCCGTACTTGGTCACGCCGCTCGACGCGAACCCTTTGACGCCGTAGATCTCCTCCAGCGAGTTCAGCACCGTCTGCGTCAGCTTCGTGTGCACCAGGACGTACCCGGGGAAAGGTAACACGGCGTTTTCGTCATCCGGGACCGATCGGAGCAGGTCGATTCGAGTTTTACCTTTTGCGTCTGATTCGGCAACCGCGAACGTATCCTTTGGTACCCGCGGGACCCAGACGACCAAATCCTCGCCGTCCGTCTTTGCCGTCCCGCTGATCACCTCGATCTTCTCCGCCGCCTGTGACTCGCGCGTCTCAGGCACCTCGCACATGTACCACCCCTCGCTCTCCATCTGTCCTTGGAAGTCCATCTGGCGATCCAAGTCCCTTTTGGCGACGTTGAGTTTTGTTTTTCGCGCGGCGTCCGCGACGGGGTTGGCCATGGAGTAAGCCGCCTGCGCCTGCGCCTCGTCGTTGGTCTCCTCGATGTCCACGTCGGCAACCTCCGCGAGCTTGGAGCGACGCCTGGCGGTGATCCCGGACGCCTTGGCGCCGGTGGCGCCGGCGACGGCGCGGCGGCGAGCGGCTGTGAGTTTTTTGGCGGTTCGGTCGCTGACGCCGGAGTAGGCGCCTGCGCGCGCGCGCCTCGCGTCGCGCCTCGCCGTGGATGCGGCGGCTTCTTCGGTGACCTGCGTGACCTTCTTGATCGTCCGCTGCTGCATCGCGGCGACGACGTCTTCGCCCTTGGCCTGTGTGGTGGGATGAGTCGAGGCGTGAGTATAAGTGGGGATAAGAAAAAGTGTAAAAGTTACTTTGAATGAATGGGGGAGAGGGTTTGGTGATGGGTCTGGTGTGGGAAAGGTCGTACCGTGAGGGAGTAGCACTCCACGAGTCGGTCCACGATCTGGTCCTTCTTCCCCGCGATGGCCACGCCGAACATCTTGAGCTCGTCCTTGATCTCCTTCGCCTTGAGCGCGTCCACCCCCGCGCGGACGGCGTCGGCGTCGTCGGCGATGTTGAGGAACCTCAGTTCTTCTGTGACCTCCGCGTCTTCCCCGACGTCGTCCACGGACTCGCTCGCCGCCGCCTTGGTGGTGTAGATGTCACGTACACGCGAGTGACGGGAACGCACGGTCGAGGCGCGGGCGCGTGGGAGCGCCGGGATGGACGCAATGGCCCGAGGGGTCGTGGAGCCGTGAATGCATCTATCGCGAGAACGCCCCGCCGACGCCGACGCGGATGCCGTCGTTCGGGTCGCGACGGAAGCCATCGTCGCCAGCGCTGCCATGTTGAATTATACGCGTGGATCGAAGGGATACGATGCCCTCGTTCGACGCTCGATGGATATCCCCGCGCGTGCGTGAGGGGTTGTGACGCGCAGAGCAGTCCCGGAATCGCCAAGTTGCACTTTTCCCAGTGCCTTCCGCCGCAACTCGGAATATTCAGGGCGCGCGCCTGGCACACGAAGGCACAAGCCTAACCCACGTCCACCAAAAATCAGACGACAGAAAGTGGATCGCGCCTTTCGACCGTTGGCCGCGAACCTTTCAACACCCCACTTGGAATTGCAATTTTCACTTTGAGAATTGGAATTTTCACCGAGTAGACGACCCTTCGTTTACCCCTTCGTTTACCCCTGGTCTGGGACTCGCGTTTTGATATGGCACGTTTTGACTCTTCGAAGGGTGAGTAAAAATATCTTGGAAAAATCAGATACCGCGCCGACGTGGCCGCCACCTGATTGGCTGCGCCCACGTAGATACTTCTCGAAGGGACATTTGACGGATATTCCATCACTTTTCACCGAAGGTTCCTTGTTCGCGGCGCGTCCACGACGGTCACTTTCCCGACGCGCACCGCACGTGGACACACCACTTTCCGCTCGGCGCATCGCCCGAGTGGTTCGGAACGAACCGGTTCGCATCGCACGCGTCCCGAGTGGGCTCGATACGACCTCCGCGCATCGCACACGCGCCGTCATTGCCGACGCCTCCGCCGTCGAGTGGCCCGAGGGAAAAATCTTCGAACCTTTTCGCGCGGCCGCCCGAGTGGACGCCGCCGCCACGGATCGAACGCGCATGAAGGTCACCGGCGACATACCGAGGGCGTTCGGGATGAGCCCCCCGAGGGTCCGGCTGCAGACGCCGGGCACTCCCGACCTGCCGCGGGACGCCTGGGGCGATCGAGGACACACGACGTCTGAGTCCCTGCGGCCATTCGACGTTAAGCCTCCCGCCGACCACTCGGCTTCTTCGCTCGGCTTCGATCTGCTCTTCGACACGCTCGATGAGACCGCGGGCGATTTCGAACGGAACGGGCCGATGCCGATGCTCATGGAGGAGGACTCTTGCACGAGCTCCGACGACGGCCACGATAGGCACGCCGTCTACGTCAGGTGCGCGCCCGCGCCGTCCCCGCGGCTCCCTTCCTAAAACCCGACCTTTGGGGAGATACTCCCGGATTCCCCCTTCAAAAACGCGTGTGGGGCGAGATTGCTCGTCCGACCCGTTTTTGTGACTGTTTGGCCATACGAATGTTTGGATCACGACTGGATCGGATATCTGCCAGCGTGTAGTTCCTTTTTTCCAAAGGCGGCTGGCGGAAATATCTTTTTCAATTTCCACGGCTTTCACTCGTTCACTGGGTGGAAGTCTCCGAGTTGCAGAGATTCTTCCCGCCCAGAATCCGAACATTCCGGTTTTTCACCAGGAATATTCCACCAGTCTCACTGAATATTCCGCTGACCTCCTATACCCCCCCCCACCACCGCCAACCACCACCAGGCTGCTGCGCCAGCTGACCAAGCACAAGACGGACGCCGAGGCGGACACATACAAGCGCTTCGCCGCCGCGTGCGCCGAGGTGGGCCCAGGCGAGGTGGGCGACTTTGCGCACATCGAAGCCGTGCGATGCGCCTTTGACAAACTCGCAAATGCCAACCCAGACGACCTCGACGTCCCGCTGGATCATCTCATCCACGGATCAAAGAAGAAGAAGGCTGAACAACGCAGGGCGGGCGGGTTCAGCGTGGGATCCAACGCGTTCGTGGCCACCACCCCGGGCGCGGCGGGCCACGCGGCGTTGCTCAACCTCCGCCACTCCTTCCTCTGGATCAAAACAGGCCAAGACGCATCGACGGACACCCCTATGGACAAGGAGACGGACGAGTCTAGGGGTCTCCCCGTCTACGCCTCCGCCTCCGCGACGCCCATGAAGCCCGAGGACGCCATGTCCACGGGCGTCCTGCTCATGGAGCCCTACCTCCGCGCGCACTTCGTCATCTCCAGGCCCACGGAGCGATACGAACGCCTGCTGGACACCCTCCCGCCGCATTTCGTCGGTTCGCACAAACGACTCGCCGCGCTCGTTGATTTCATGTCCGAGCAGATGCTGGCGAGCTTCAAGGAACGCGGGATGCCGGTACCGCCGTGGAGGCAGAACAAGAGCATCCTGTCCAAGTGGTTCCTGCCCACCGCGACGAGCAGGTCGCAACCGACCACGCCCGCGGGGTCGCCCCCCGCGCCGGGTGTTCATGGCGTCAGAACGAGCTCGCAATCGAGAAGCCGCCGGGCGTCGGTTAACTTTGACGTCGTGGGCGGGAGCGGGGTGTTCTTCGGTGTGGGATACGGCGTTGAGCCGTACGGGTGCGAGGGTTTAGGGGACAAGGAGAAGAAGTCGCCTCCCGTCGGGTCGCTCTCATCGTTGGTGAAGAGCGCGGGGTTCCGGCTCCGCGACGCGGTCGTCGGGTGATTGCCAAAAGATAATCTTTTGGCGATGACCAAAAACCAAAAAACCAAAACAATCCGGCGAGACCTATCACGCTCGCCGTCCGGTGCACGCGCGTGTGCCGATGTATTCTTTCTCAGGACGAGCTCATCCCTCGTCGCTGTACGCCTATTATGCTGTGCATGCTTGCTACTGTGCTACTGACTACTGCTATTAGATGACTTAGCTAGGAAACGCCCTCGGGGCCCAACAAAAATATTAAAACTAAAACACTAAACTAAACTAAAGCTCCGTCGCTGTCGTCGTCAATCCTTCATCTCGAGCGCCGCGACCGCGTCAATCTCCGCGAGCACCTCCTTGTTCACGTACGGGTTCAGGATCCACGTCGCGACGATCGTCGTGAGCGCCTCGCGGCTCAGCACCAGCCCGTCGTCCTCGTCGGCTCCGTCGGCTCCGTTCGACTTTTCCAACTTTGCTCTAAGCGCCGCCGCCGCCGGGTCGGCTTCCTCGAGCGCCTTCACCGTCTCCTCCAGCAGCGCCGCCTTGGCCTCGCAGTCTTTACGTATCATGCCGATCGCGGAGGCCAGTAGGTCGATCATGTCGCCGCCGCTGAGCGAGCCGAACAGCGCCGGCTCGTCGGGGGATGAGGACTCAGAGGTGGATTGGAATTGTAGTTTGACGAGATCCCTCGCCTCGTCCGCGACGCGTTCGCACTCCTCGATGGCTGCGAACACCGCGCGGCGTCCCGCGCTGTGCACTGACTTGAGATCCTTCAGCTGCCTCGCCATTGTCTCCTTTCGCCGAGCTCGTAGCGCTCGATCCAGCCCCGGTAGAGCGGCGAGGCGGTGGGGCATCGGTCTGCTCGCGCCGACGTCGCCGACGATGGCCGCGTTCGCCGCGTCGGTGAGCGCATCGCGTCCGTCGTCCGTCCACACCACCCAGCACTTCTTGCAGTCGGCGTAGCGGTTGAACCCGCCGCGGATGAGCTTGCGGAGGTCCGTCTGGTACCGCCGCAGCGCCGTCGCGGGGCTCTCCGCCATTGCCATTCGCCCCTCGGAGTGGTCACGTTGAGAGATCCATTAGGGGTTAACAATACCTTTTTCATTGGACGCACCACCAGCGCAGTGTTCGGGGCGCGGGAGGCGATGGGGAACCCCGCGCCCGATCCCGTGGTGCTCCGCGGGCACGGCGCGGATGTCCAGAGCGTGTCGTTCGCGACGATCGACGGCCAGCCTTGCGTCCTCTCGGGGTGAGCCCAGCCCCACCCCTTCCCCATCGCGACAAAATCCCTCCGCTGCGTTCGTCCGCTGACCCCCTCCATTCCCGGCCTCCGCAGAGACAGCAACGGCGACGTGGTGGCGTGGGACGTGCGCACGAGGCGCCCGCGTTGGCGCCTCCCCGCGCACACGCCGTCCTCCGGCGCGCTCCACGTGGGCATCGAGCCGTCCTCCGGACACATCATGACGCAAGGCCGCGACGGCACCCTGAAGTGCTGGGGGACCGCGCACGGCCCACACGAACCGCCGCGAGCGCCGCCGCGGTGGACGCTCAACGCGGGGTCCTACCACTACTGCAAGTTCACGACGAGCGGCGGTGACGCGTCGTCACCCGGCGCCCCGGCGCTCGTCGCGGTCGCCGCGGAGATCCAGTCCGGAGTGGACATCTGCGAGATGAAAAATTCATCGATCGACGATGAGACTTCGACTTCGAACGCGCCGCCGAGCCGAGTCGCGACGCTCATCGCCGCCGCCGACGCGACGCACGCGGATAAGACGACGACGTCGACGTCCTCCGAGAGTCCTCCGGCGGCGACGGAAGACAGGCTCGGGACCGTCATGGCGCTCGCGTTCATCCCGAACGAAGATGAAGATCCTTCCACGTCATCTTCGATGCTAGCCGCGGCGTACGAGGAGGGCACCGTGTGCGTGTGGCGCATCGACTCTTCCACGCCGATGTGGCGCGCGCGGGTGCACGGGGAGGCCGCGACGTGCCTCGCGGTGGACGCGGTAGGTAAAGGGTTCGTATCGGGCGGCGCGGACGGCCGCTGCGTCCGGCATCGCATCATCACCGATGCTTCAGATTCAGAGAATTCTATAAAAGTGAGCGTTATCGGAACGCACGGTCCGTTCGCGCCGGCGTCGGTGGACGCCGCGAACGACGTCCGCGCCCTGTGCGGCATCGCGGCGGTCGCGATCCGCGACGATAGGAAGATATTCGCCGCCGGGTGCTGGGACGGGCGGGTGCGGGTGTTCGAATACGGACGCGGGAGCGCGGGGCGGTTGGTGGCCAGTCTGGGGTGAGTTCATCTTTATTTTTGTACGCGTATGGGCAATTGTACTGACGTCGTGTTTTTGTTGACAGGTACCACGCCGACGTGGTCTCCGCGGTTGCGTTCGCGCCGGTGAGCGCACAGCTGTGTTGGGCTGGGCACGGCGGGTGGTTGGCGTCGGGGAGTCGGGACGGGACTGTCGCGATGTGGGCGGTGTTCCCGGTCAAGGAAAAAGGTGATGGGGGTGATGGAGACGCGGTAGAATAGTCAGCGAACGCGCGTCGGTAGTGTTGCAAAGTTGAGGTGAAGGACTTTCCATGATGACTCATCAACATTTTTATTCTTGACACCCCGCGATGGATGGACGTGGGCGATGGTTGGGTTCGCGGGTTTGGGGCGGCGATGACGCGCTCCGTCGTTCGAGATGGCTCTCGTCGAGCTCGTCCCTCGGGCGCCCCGGGTGATGTTGGATAGGGTCGTCTTCGTTCGGAACCCTCGACGCTGAGTGAAGCGCGCCCCGTCAACAGAAAGAGTCACGTTCAACTACTTTCTACTCGTAGAGTTCTCCGCCCAGAACTCGTGATCAAGACTCGACGCGGGCACTTCCCCACGCGTGTCACATCACCACGAAGGAATTCAACCCGTTCTGACGCGCCGACACGATGACTTACTCCTCCGTGGATCACGCCGCGTCCACGGATACCCCGCTCCTGCCCAACCGCGACGCCGGGACGACGCGCCCGTCCCGTAGCTCCAGATGGGCTCTGGGCCTCGGCGTCGGGGCGCTCCTCGCGGGCGGCGCGGTCGTGGGCTCCTACGCCGTCCTCTCCGCCCGCAGTCGCGCCTCATCCTCCCTCGCGCCCACCCTCGGGATGGAGGAGGACGAATCCGCCGCGAACTGGTCCTTCGACGAGCACGAAGAGGAGGCGCAGAACCCGCTCCACCAGTCCATGTTCTCCAAAAAGTCGCGCGCCGATCCCGACGACGCCCTCAAGTCCTTCCCCGGCATGACCCCGCAACACACCGAGGAGGCCATGCAGGCCGAGATCGAACGGTGGATCAGGGACAACCACGTCCCGCACGTCGCCGCGCAGATCCTCAAGGAACCCGCGCCCGAGGACGACTCACGCGGCGTGGACATTTCAAAGCGTGACGAATCTTTGAATCAATTCGAAGCCTCGCTCGGAGGGGACTCCCAGTACAAGGACTCATGCAACATCCCCGAGGCGCCGCTGCCCGCGAACTGCGTGGTGCAGAAGCTCGCCCACCAGGAGACCTGCCGGTACACCACGATGGCCAAGAACAAGCTCAACCTTCCCACCTGCGACGGCGTCGACACCCCGGTCGGCGGCCCCAAGTCAAACGACGAAGGCGAGCGCTGGATCTTCTCGACGACGATCGACGTCCCTTACACCGCGACGTGCTCGCGTTCGATCGGGTACAGCTGCCAGACTGGCACAAAAAAGAACTGCCGGAAGGTGTTCAAGAGGAAGTACTGCCACAACTCGCCGGTTTTCGGTACCTGTCACCGCCACCAGCACTACCCTTGCGCCAAGACCCGCAAGGAGAGCGTCGGTCACGACTTCAAGAAGAATGTGCTCACCTGCGAGCGAATGAAGCTCATGGTCGGCAAGGACAAGTGCGTCACATGCATCCCGGGCTTCACCACCGACGCCGACGGCAAGTGCGTCAGCCAGCTCGACGCCATCGCCGACCAGGCTAAGGAAAAGGCGATGGGCATCTGCGACGCCATCCCGGTGGCCATCGACAAAGCGAGCGACGTCATCATGAAGGCGATCTTCCCCGCGGACGCCGGCGCGCTCACCGATATCCTCGCGGATGCCTTCGCGTCCGCCACGGGCGGCGGTGCCTCCTCCTCCGCGTCCCTGGGATCCGCGCAGCAGTCTCAAGCGGACTCACCGAAGTCCTCACCGAGCCGGGGCGGACAAAAGTCCAAGCTCGACGGTTTGCGACGCGACGCCTTCCGAGCGCACCAGCGCCGAGTCAGCAAGGAAAGTACACGTACGCTCCACAAGGACACCTCCATGGACCTCTTCGACGATCCAGGCAACCACCGCATCCTCCGCGACGCCATCCGCAGCGCGCTCCGCGGCGAGGATGTTCCGGAACACGTCCGAAACGTCGAGTTCATGGGCCGGCGGTCCACCGGCGAGGCTAAGCTCGGTAAGAACCGGGACTGTTCCGTGGTGCCGGTTGATATCCTGAACCCCGACGACTTCGAGGAGTTGTCGTCCGTCGTGTACGACATGCCTTGGTCCAAGAAGCTCGCCACCGCGGCTTTCGCGCCCGACAACTTCAAGCTGAAGCTCCCGGTGATCACGTTCAAGACGTGCACGAGCTCGGAGCCGATGACGTTTCCCACGAGCATCGGCGCCGACATCCTGAAAGCCTTCTCCGACTTTTTCGAGCCCCTCATCCTCGGTGGGTTCGACGCGCTGAAGAAGATTGACTGCAAGAAGATCCTCAAGGTCATCACCGAGGTCAAGGAGAAGATGCAGAAGGTCCTCGACGAGGTCCTCGACGAGCTCAAGAAGCTCAAGAAGAAGATCCCGGGCGGGCGAAAACTTTTGGAAATGGCGGGCGAGAGGCTCCTGCTCGAGACGGACGACGAGACCCACCGCGCGGCGATTCGTATGATGATGAACGGCGACTCGCTCACGGGTAGCATCCAGGAGATGCACGCGTCGCTCTGGGAGGAGATGCTCTTCGCCAGGGCGCTCGAGCTGCGGACCCTCTTCGACCTCCCCAAGAGCCACGAGTGGACCGACGACCACCTCTCGCAACCCGCCAACTTCCACAAGCAGATCGCGCTCCTCGGCGGATCCGACGGGCACGTGGCGCTCTTGGGCGGCAACTCTTTCGGTGACCGGCTCAAGAAGCTCGGCAACGACCTCGGAAAGGCGCTCGAGGGTATCAAGAACATCGGCATGGGCTGGACCATCACGCAGGAAATTTCACTCGCGATGGGCTTCTCCGCGCAATCCGACGAAGCCGCCAACTTCAAGAACGGCGAGATCTTCGACTCGCTCGACATCGCCGACGACATCGCGACGTCCATGAGCGCATCCGCCGAGACTCCCATCTTCGCCGGTCTCTCCGCGTCGTCCATCCTGGACGTCAACATGGCGATGCCGTTTTTCCTCCTCACCGACGGTAAGATCGACTTCGACATGACCGCCGGGGTCAAGACCTCGGTGTCCTTCGGCGTCAGGGACACCAAGCCGTACTTTGACTTCAAGCCCCCGACGCCGTTCTTCGACACCGGCGCCAAGGTGTCCGCCTCGCTCGCCTTCCAGCAAGGGCTCCAGTACATTCTCAACGAGTTCTCCATCGGTATCTGCGCCGGCGGCACGTGCACCGGCCCGGTTCTCGGGTTTCAGCAGGACATGTACGTCGGCGTGGACACCTTCGCGGTGGCGTCGCTCATGGACGCCGACGAAGCGACGTGCTTCCGCGGCCCGACGACCCTATCCACCACGTTCGTGGATTGGGACTACCCCGAGGAGACCAAGAAGGAGTGCGCCATCGTGCCCGTCGGCGGGTCCTTCGGCATGGGCGCGTACGTCAAGGTTCCCGCGCCTCAGCTGTCGCTCGTGGTGAACTCGTGGGTTGGTAACTTTGTCGAGACGCACCAGGATTTCCAGATGCAAAACGCGGTTGGCTCGGATGACATGCTCATGACCGAGGTGTACCACACCTGCGTCCAGGGCGGAAAGGGCGAGCAACTCGAGCCTTGCCCCACGGAGACGTGCATCGTACTGCCCGGAGCCGGGCACGCGTAGGCTAAGAAGCCGCCGCGATATTGTTTCATTATCTCTCAGGAGGCTACTACTCTGAGCCCAGGTGTATTTCCTCCTTCACCCGTTTATATCAAGGTCCAAAAATTGACCAACGTTTTATTTGGCGACGACGCGGCGAGAACCGTTCTCGCCGGCGTGGCCTGGCCCGCCGTGCACCAGCGTTTGCGAGTGTCTGCGAGTGTCGTTGTTTGTAAGCGTAGTCTAGGCTGCGAATCGCGATTTTTTCAATACCACACGAGTGTACGACGTAACGGGTGAGCAGCGAGGGACCGGCTACTCTCGGCTGAAAAACAGAGCCAAACGAAATGCAAAAAAGACGACGACGTGGCGAAATGTTTATCCACTCCATCTGCGCGCGTCGGGGACATGTCGGCCGCGTCGATGGCATGCCGCGCGGCTCCCGCGCTGCTCCGCCTCGCATCCTCGTCCCATGAACCCCGGCGTCGCATCGTCGCGTACGCCAAGGGCGCCGCCAAGCGCGACGCCTCCTCCGGTCTGCTGTCGGGGGTCCACCCCGACAGCGTCACCGCGGTCGCCTCCATCGCGGAGCGCGCGCAGGCGGCGAGCGACCGCTGGGGATCCGAGGTGACCGAGTTCCTCGACCCGGCGCTCGCAGCGGACGCATGCGTGGTCATAGACCGCATGGCGGACTGCGAGGTGCGCCCATGGGGCGGCTACGACCGCGCGGAGAGGGTCCGCCTCATCCTGGGCAGATCCGAGGTGCTCGACGGCGACGGTGAGTAAAATTTTTATTTCCGTACGTATGCGCAATCAGTATGACGACGTGTTTTTAACAGGCGACGATGGCTTCGCGGCGCTCACGAACGTCTCCGACGGATGCGTGGCGCTGCTGCAGGTGAGCGGCAACTTCATGTTCGACGCCGCGGACCACAGGGACTTCCTCGGCGCCACCCTCGGCGCCGGGATCGAGCGTAAGACGGTCGGGGACGTGTTGGTGCAAGGCGAGCGCGGGGCTCAGATCTTGGTGACGCCGACGATGGCGACTTATCTGTCCACCGCGATGAGCAGCGTGCGGAAGGTGCCGGTGACCGCGACGCGGTGTTCGCTGACGGAGTTGCGGGTACCCCCGCCGCGGGTGGACTCGTTCAGCTCGATCGAGAAGAGCATGCGTTTGGACGCGGTGGCGTCCGCGGGGTTCCGCATGAGTCGATCTAAGATGAGCGATTTGATCGGGAGCGGTTCGGTGAAGGTGAACTGGCGGGAGGGGTGTAAGCCGAAGACGGCGGTGGAGAGCGGGGACGTGATCTCGTTGCGGGGGAAGGGGCGTGTGGAGGTTGGGGAGGTGACGACGACGAAGAAAGGGAGCTTCAACGTCCAGCTCACGAGGTACCTGTAGCGAATTTATAAAAGTTCATGGAAAAGTCAATTTAGTTTGCATTTCTCGAAAAGAAAATGACACTCTGCAGCTCTGGACGCGCTCCCAAATAATCTCAGTGTCCATCATAAAACGGCCGCTCTACCCGATTGTTGTTTTCCCACTCGAGTTTCCTTGGCAGGAACGCGTGCCTTCGCCAGCATTTGTGCGTAGGGTTTCACCTCACGCGAGGGCCACAGCGGGAGGGCGTCGATCCGAGTGGGCCACCGCCGGGGTATTCGCATCCCCAAGACGCTTTCGCGGGATCCGACGCCTCGCGTCCACTCCGCGGGCCCACGCCCACCCCACTCTCGCGCGCCCCGTTCGGTTGATTAGGTCGGAGCCTGTGGTGCCATCATGCCGAACCCGTCTGTGGTGCTCGCGACCGCGGGTTACGACCACACCGTTCGGTTCTGGGAGGCGACGCGCGGGGTGTGCTACCGCACGCTGCAGTACGCGGACTCGCAGGTGAACAAACTGGAGATCACCCCGGACAAGCGCTACCTCGCCGCGGCGGGCAATCCCCACATCCGGCTCTTCGAGGTCAACACCCAGAACCTCCAGCCCGTCACCTCCTACGACGGGCATCAGGGCAACGTCACCGCCGTGGGGTTCGAGCGCGACGGGCGGTGGATGTACAGCGGCTCCGACGACGGCACGGTGAAGATATGGGACCTACGCGCGGGAGGGTACCAGCGCGAGTACGAGAGTCGAGGCGCGGTGACGGTGAGTCTATTTTATTTCATATGGGCAATTAGATTGACGTCTTGTTTTGTTCACCACAGTGCTGCGTGTTACACCCGAACGGCACCGAGCTCATCAGCGGCGACCAGAACGGCAACGTGCGCGTGTGGGACCTTACCCAGAACGCGTGCTCGTGCGAGCTCGTACCGGAGGTTGGCGTCGCGGTGCGCAGCGTGAGCATCGCCGGGGATGGCTCACTCGTCGTCGCCGCGAATTCGAGCGGGACGTGTTACGTGTGGTGAGTTCTTTTTAACGCTTGTATGGGCAATTAGATACTGACGTCGTGTTTTGTGCACAGGAAACTTCAACGAGGAACGAAAACGACGGCGCACTTCGAGCCCCTTCACAAGCTCCAGGCGCACAACGCGTACGTGTTGAAGTGTTTGCTATCCCCGGATTGCAGACTGCTGGCCACGACGAGTTCCGATAAGACGGTGAAGCTGTGGAACCTCGACGGGTTCAAGCTGGAGCGGACGCTCGAAGGGCACCAGCGGTGGGTGTGGTAAGTTTAACTTTATTATCGTGAACGTATGGGCAAATAGACTGACGCGTCGTGTTTTGTTTGCAGGGATTGCGTTTTCAGTGTTGACGCTGCGTATCTGGTCACTGCTTCTTCGGACACCAGCGCGCGGCTGTGGGACTGCGCGAGTGGTGAGGCGATCAGGATATACAGCGGGCATCACAAAGCCGCGGTGTGCTGCGCGCTCAACGACTCCGCGGTGGACGTGTAACGATAGGAAGAGGAGGGCGGGATTCGACTCTTTGTAGCCATTTTTTGTACCAACGAGGAAACTCTTTATTATTTTGTGCGTTTTTTTGGCAGGACCGAGGCGGCACACTCGGGCGCGCGCCGCCCGTTCCCGATGTCCCCCGCGGGCAATGCATCGTCCTTCTGTTTCCCCCGTCGACCACGGTCGGCTACGTCCGCGAGCTCCGCAAGCGGCGTGGATACGCCTCCGCAACCTCCCCCGTCGCTCGCGGCGTCGTCCGCGTCCTCCTCCTGCGCCGCGCCCAGGGACGAACAAAAGTTGGAGGAGGACGGCGTGCCCTTGACGTGCTCCGACGACGACCCCGACGTGTTCGAGGTCCTGAGGCGCGCGGGTATCAAGCTCGACGACGCGCCCAGGGAAGTCTTCGCCCCCGACGTCCTCCGCCGCGCCGGCGAGGACGAAGTGGACCCGCGCGTGACCCGCGCGGTCGACGCCCTCACCGCGCGTCTCTTCCCCGAGGCTGAGGACGGCAAGGAGCCCTCGTGGTGGCGACCGGACCAGTCGTTCTGGATCTGCGAGCCGACGAAACCGAAGCAGTCGGAAGAGGAGACCGAGGACACGCCCGCGCACAAGCGCGTTCCATTCGACGACGACGACCCGGCGGACGACTGGCACAAGCGCGTGGGTGCCGCCCTGCGAGACCTCGCCGCCCTCCGAGACTCGCACGCACGGGAAGACGGTGAGCTTATTTTTATTTCCATATGGGCAATTAGTATGCTGACGTCGTGTTTTGTTTAGATGCGTCAGACGAGGCTGAAGCCGCCTTTGAACGGATGCTCGGCGCGTGCAAGGTGGTCCTCGCGTGGTACGGCGGCGTCCTCGAGGAAGGCTTCGAGTGCGTCCCGACACCCCCGATGGGCTCGCACATCATACGCCGGAGGTCCATCGGCGACAACGACGAACTCGACGCCCAGCACCACACGCACATGGCCAACTTGGGTGAGTATCTTTGTATTTCCGTATTCATTTTAATCCTCACACGGGCAATTGGACTGACGGCGTGTTTTGTTCAACTCTTTATACACAGCTCGAAAGTGGGTGAAAGGGGACCCGCAACCAATCTCCCCGGGCCTCCCCACGTCCCTGTACCTCCAGGACCAGTGCTCCTACCTCTACGACAGGGTACGCACCGCGGACCACTTCTTCGACGGCGAGAGGCAGCGCATACGCGCCAGCGTCAAGGTGGCCATCGACCCACGCGTCACCACCCTCGGTAAGCATATTTTAATTAGACTATCGTAATGGCAATTAGAAGAGTGACGTCGTGTTTTGTTGGTCACAGGAGCGACAAACGTCGTCGTCGATTTGTCGAAGCCGCCGCCGCCCATGCCGCCGCCGCGACCTCGCGTCGGCATCGACGTCAAGTCCTTCTACGACGATCCAACCGATCCGGACTGGTGCAGGGACGGCGTGTGCTTCGTCGAGCTCGGAGCCGCGTCGGGGCACCCAGATTTCATGCGAAGGCTACGCGGAGTGGACGGCGACAAGGGATACAACCCGACGGTTCAGGAGAGCGGTGAGTTTCTTTTTATTCTCGTATGGGCAATTTGTGTGACATCGATAACATCGTGTTTTGTTTACAGGGATTGTCACGGAAATTTACGAGTTTACTCCACCCGGCGTCTTAGTCGGCGATTTCCTCCGAGGGCCGCACGATTGCCAGGCTGTGCCGCACGGGCGATGCGTCGTCACGTGCGCCGCCACCGGGCTCGCCGCGACGCTCGACTTTGGCCGCGGCGAGGCTGAGTACGTCCGGGTGGGCGCCGTGTCGGGTGAGTATATTTTAATGCTCCCGTATGGGCGATTAGACTGACGTCGTGTCTTGTGTATCACAGGGTCGATTAAAAACACGCGCGACGGGTCGAACGTCGCGATGTTACTCGGGAACCTTCGGGGCATCGGTGTCCACGTGTCGCGCGTCGATTCGCCAGACGACGCCACGGAGGACGCCATCACCGAGCTCGTCCCCGCGGACGAAACACGTGTCGGGGAGATCCCGCGGGGTTTCCACGGCCTTTACACCCCGGGAGCGTACGCCAACAGGTGAGTTTATTTTAATGCTTCGTATGGGCGATTAGACTGACGTCGTGTTTTGTTTACAGGCGGCTGTGGCACGTCTGCGCCGACGCCGCGCGACGAGCGGTGGCGTGGGACATCGAGCACGAGGGTTTAGTCGACCAGAAGATCCACGCGTTCGCAATCTTCCAGATGGAGAAACACTGGGGTGAACTTGAGGAAGACGGCCGAGCGCTGTTTCTACCGTCGGGGATCAAAGGACGGGAGATGAGGTACGAGTTCACGTGCGTCGTGACTGACTCCCCGGGCGAGGACCAGGTGCGTTTACTTCAATTAGACTATCGTTATGGCGATTAGAGTGACTGACGGCGTGTTTCGTGTCACAGGTGCCGCCGCTGCCGAGGTTCTGGGAGGACCGGAAGGCGCCGCCGCTGGTGGACCCAGAGCCAGACGGTAACTTCGTGCCCGTGTGACGACACTTAGGCTCGACGGGACCTTTGCGCCACTTGTTGTGGCTGAAGACAGGAACCTCCACGACGAATGACCAGGAGCTGCACTTGGGACTCGATCTGACTGTACCCGAGGTGATCGATCTCCAAGTGCAGCATGTAAAAATTTCATTCGTCGTGGATGTTCTTTTGCAACAAGTGGCGCAGGGGTCCGTGCTGAGGTGGGAGGTTGAATATACGGTTTTTGCGCCACTTGTCGCCTGTCTCTTAAGGTTTGGAACCTCCACGACGAATGACCAGGAGCTGCACTTGAACTTGCTCAAGGCATGTCCAAGTGGTGCCACGATATCTTTCATTCGCCGCGGACGTTCTTATTCGACAAGTGGCGCAAGAACTAGCTAGCTACTTTACTCTCATCGCATTTAAGGAAGACTACTACCGACGCACGCGCTACCCTCACAGCACACCGCAGTCGGTGATCACGATAGTCTCATCCGTCTTACCCCCGCCCGAACCCAGCGCCTCGCACTTTTTGATCACCTCCTCATACCCCGAGCACACCTCGCCTGTAAAACAAAACATTGCATCAGTGATCAGTCTAAGTGCCCATACGAAAGTAAAAATAAACTTACCAAACACGACGTGTTTCCCGTCGAGATGCGGCGTCTCCGCGACGGTGATGAAAAACTGCGATCCGTTCGTCCCTGGGCCCGCGTTGGCCATGGACAACAGCCCTGGCTTGGTATGCCTGACCCTGAAGTTCTCATCGGCGAATTTCTCGCCGTAGATGGACTCGCCGCCGGTGCCGTCGCCGCGGGTGAAGTCTCCGCCTTGGCACATGAAGTCGGGGATGACGCGGTGGAAGACGCTGTTCTTGTAGTGGAGGGGCTTGCCCGCCTCGCCGACGCCCTTCTCGCCGGTGCACAGCGCGCGGAAGTTCTCGCACGTCTTCGGGGTGACGTTGCCGTACATGCCGAAGACGACGCGGCCGAGTGGTTCGCTTCCCGCCGAGATGTCGAAGAAGCATCTGGACGTGAAGGTCAGATCCGGGGGCTTGTCGTCGCGCTTCAGGAGAAACTCCCATGACGCCGGCACGCACTTGCGGAGGGTCACGCGCACGCATCGACCTTTACCCGGGACGGAATCGATCTCCCACGTGCTGTCGTCCTCGTAGCACGTCGCGGTGAGGGGCTCGGCGTCGATGTAGGGCTTCTGGCCTTTCAAGCCCAAGGTTAAGTTCTTGGCATCCATCTTGAACGCGATGTCCTTGCTCTTGACCGTGGCCGGGATAGGGACGTCCACGATGACGTACCCGATGAACCCGAGGCCGTCCTGCTCCCAGTCATGGCTCTCCATCTCGGTGGTATATGATATAGACCGAGAGTGCGCTTCGTCGTGGCGCGACTCGCGGCGACCCGATCCCTTTTCTTCCGAATCCTTCGAATGAGTTGACAGGCGCGAGTGACATTGCAGAAAATATAACGCTTTTTGGGACTGAACGAACTCGTGTGTGTCTTTACATGTTGCAGGGACAAACCTACGCCTTGGCAGCCTTGTGCGCCTCCTTCATCTCTTTATACCTCGTGAAGCACTGCTTCGCGTCCTTCCCGGGCACCGCCGTCGCGATCATCTTCCACCGCTCGGCGTCCTTCGCCGCCGCCGCCTTGGGCACCGCCTCGATGGCGGCGGCCAGCGCTTTGGTCTGGTCGGCGCTCCACGCGTTCGGGTCGTTCATCTTCACCTCGACGTCGGTGAAGGCGTCCGTGCGCGACGTGGCGGCGTCCTTGACCTCGGCGCTTCCCTTCTTGTCGCGGGCAGTTTGGAATTTGACGTAGTCGTCGCCGGTGGGCTTGACGCCAGCCTGATGTTTTGGCAAAGTTTGGTGGTTTGCGAATAGTCAGCGACGCGGCGCGGACTGAGAGTGTTGTTGAGCTTGTGCGTTGATTGAATCGATTAATAAAAAGCCGCGCTGGCGATGAAAAGAATAAAACAGACGGGGTAACGTAACGCCGCCTGGGAGAGTGTGGTGGAGTGGGTTCATTGACGGGTCGGGGTGGGATGCGTTCAGAGCCCTGCCTTGTAGCGAGTCATGACCTCCTTCGCCGAGCGCACCCTCTTGCCGTGTTCGCACATGTACTCAGCCACGCGCTCCCACCGGTCCTTCGTGCCCATGGGGAACTTCTGGTTGCACGCCTTGTCCAGCGTCTTGACCTCATCCTCGTCGTCCCAGGGTTCGGATTTAGCCTCCGAGGAGGACCCGTCACTTTTCGCCCTCTGCGCGGCGGCGTCGGCGGCGGCTTTGCGCTCCTCGCTCTTCGCACCCTCGAGCTTCGCGAGTTCACGGGTGAGCACGGCGACGATGGCGTCCTCGTCGCCGCACGCCTCGAGCTCGTCGTTGAGGGACTTGAGCTCGTTCGCGCGCTCGACGTCGAACGCGCCGGCGAGTTCCTCCACGTCGTCCTCGCCCGGGTGCCCGACCCACCCGTCGGCTCTGGCGCCTTGCTCGCGGAGTCGCGCCTTCTCCTTGCGCAGCGCCTTCTTCTGCTTCTCCAGCTCCTTCTTGGCGTTAGCCTTGGAAGCCTTGGCAGCCTCGGCGGCGACGGCGGCGGCGGCGGCGGCTTCCTCGGCGGCTTTCTTAGCGGCTTCCTCCGCCTCGCGCTTCCCCGCGCCCTTGGCCATCTTCTTCGCCTCCCTCGCCTCTTTATCCTCGAGCCTCTTCTTGATGGTCCTCGGGTCCTTCTCCTCGGCGTACTCCACGAACCGCTTGATCTTGTCGGAGTCCATCTTCTTGGATTCCGCGCGTTTCTTCTTGTTCTCCTGCTCGATCTGTCGTCGGCCCCATCGGTCCTCCGCGGATTCGAGGTCCTCCTCGTCTTCGTGGGGAAACTCGCGCCAGGACTTAAACTTGGCCCAGAACTCGTACATCTTGCGAACCTTGTCGTACGGTGCGTCCGGGTCTGACTCGATGAACTTACTGGCGTCGCCCTTGCCGTCGAACCACCGGACGAGCGACTGAAACGCGGGGATGGCCTTCGCGAAGAAATCTTCAGTCTCGAACTTCATGGGAAGCTTCGTCGGCGGCCCGTCGACAGAGTCGTAAACTTTGCGCTTCTTCGGGTCGTTGAGGAGCTCGTTGGCGGTGTTGAGCGCCTTGAACCTGTCGTCGAGGCGTTCCTTCTCCGCCTCGGTGGTCTTGTCGGTGATGAGCTTATCCGGGTGCAGCATGAGCGATCGGGTTCGGTAGGCGACTCGGATCTGCTCGGTGTCCGCGAGGTGGCGCTCGCGTCCGAGGCCCATGATGTCGTAGTGGTCCTCCCAGACCATGGTGCCGATCTTGATGTCGGGCTTGGGGCCCTTGTAGGAGGCGTCGTTCTCCTGTTGGTCGGCGTCGCTCTGGAAGGAGGCGACGGAGGCTTTGCGACTGAGCCTGGCGGCGGACTGCGACCGCTGAAGCTCTGCGCGGGAGGTGACGGGTGGTGGAGGGTGGTGGTCAGTGGAATGTTCGGGGCGGGGAACGGCGACGGGTTTGGGCTCATCGCGGTGTCACGACGACGGTCGATGGCCCGGTCGGGCGACCGAGCCGCGTGAGACAGGACCTCGGCGGTCGGCAGTCGGTCGAACGCCGCCGCAATCGGATTTGAAGAAAAAAAACGTTTCGAGGAGCGCGGCGCACCTTCGCGGGACGAGAACGCGCCCGTCTTGATGAGGATCTTCTCGTGGAAGCCGCGACCGGCGGCCTCGATGTTGGCGGGCATGGCGTCCGCGAGGGGCGAGGCGCACTGGCCGACGACCTCGGCGCCGCCCGCGGGAACGAGCGCGGGGTCGTAGCCGATGCGGAGCCTGGTGAGAGGCTCTGAGAGCTGCTCTGCGGTGATGACAGCCATGATGAAGGTCGGTGTGGTTGGTGCGTGAGGGTGGCGCGTGTGACGCGCGTGGACGCGTGCGTTCCTCGGTCTACGTCGGTGAAGACGAGAGAGCTCCGACGCGTGGGTCGGGGGACGAACTCGACAAGCGGTGCTCGCGAGGAGTGGCGCCGAGGGCGAGTGGAGGCGGAGAACTGCAGGTCCTTTTCGCGCCGCGCCGCAAGAAATCTCTGGTCAGGATCCTCTTCAAAACGATGGTCTAAATCGACGAGTTAATCGCGCCGTATAAATCCCAAATTTTCATCGGAAGACCAAACGTCCTGTGACAGGACTGTTTCAGTAACCGTCCGAGGAAACCTCGTCCATAGTGCAGCGCGCGCAGCCAGGGGCGAGCATGGACGTCCGATCGAAGGCACCTTACAAGCGGCACAAAATGTCCACCTCATCGCAGATGGGACACCTACAGCGAACCCTGCGTACCGTCAGTGTACAGTGCGACCTTTCAGGCCCCGACGCAGATCTCGACGCCGAGCCCGAAGAGCTCATCTGCCCCATCACGCTGAACATGTTCCGCGACCCGGTGTTTGTGGTCGATTCGGGGCACACGTACGAGCGGAGCGCCATTTTGTCGCACTTTCAGCAAAACGGAGCCAAGGATCCGCTCACGCGTCGCGCCCTGAGCAGCACGAAGGTGACGACGATCTGGGCGATGCGAAACGTGGTTCAGGCTTGGCTGGACAAGCACCCTGGCGTGACGCCCGACGGGTGGGACAGTCGCGAGCTTCTGGAGCCGTCGAAGGACGACGGGACGCGAACATTCGACGACGAGGGTGACGTCGGAGTGCTCCGGACGTTGCGTGCGATGTGCCCTGTACTGCAGGCGCTGTGGCCGGAGGCTGCGCGACCGGAGGATTGGGAAGGGGTGACGATTGAAAACGGCCAGGTGGAGGAGCTCAAGCTGAACGACTTGGGCTTGACTGGAGCTGTTCCGGCGGAGATCGGGCGTCTGAGTGCGCTGAGGATGTTGGACCTCATCGACAACCAGCTGACGAGCATGCCAGCGGAGATCGGGGAGCTCACATCGCTGGAGAGGTTGTACCTCCGCGGCAATCAGCTGACGAGCTTGCCGACGGAGATCTGGCAGCTCACGTCGCTGCAGGTGTTGGGCCTCAGCGACAATCAGCTGACAAGCCTGCCGGCGGAGATCGGGCAGCTCACGTCGCTGGAGATGTTGCTCATCCGCGGCAATCAGCTGACGACTGTGCCGGCGGAGATCGGGCAGCTCACCTCGCTGGACAGGTTGTACATCAGTGGCAACCAGCTGACGAGCTTGCCGGCGGAGATCGGGCAGCTCACGGCCCTGACAGAGTTGGACCTCAGCAACAACCAGCTGACGAGCGTGCCAGCGGTGATCTGGCAGCTCACGTCGCTGGAGATGTTGTTCCTCGGCCGCAATCAGCTGACGAGCGTGCCGGCGGAGATCGGGCGCCTGAGTGCGCTGGAGAAGTTGTGGCTCCACGACAACAAGCTGACGAGCTTGCCGGCGGAGATCGGGCAACTCACGTCGCTGGAGAGATTGTACCTCAGCAACAACCAGCTGACGAGTCTGCCGGCGGAGATCTGGCAGCTCACGTCGCTGACGTACTTGAACCTCGAACGCAATCAGCTGACGACATTGCCGGCTGCGATGCGCGAGCTCGAAGCGGCGGGCTGCGTTGTGAACATGGATGGCGGCGTGACGTTTGACGAATAGAAACGGCCCTTGTATGCGCGATAGTAGCTTGTAACATGTGAACGACGGCTCCGTGAACGCACTAGTTAGAGTTCCGGTCGAGTTTTGCAAGGGCTGAGCCACACTACCCAGCCGCCGCCAGCTTATTCCTGTCCTCGTCCGTCAGCTCCGCGTACATCCGCCCGACGACCATATCCCCGTCGCCGCACCGCTCCGACACGAACATCCCGTTCCGCACCGCACCCAATCCCTCACCCGAGGTTTCAAACGAAAGCACGTGCACCGTGCCCACGAACTTGGCGTAAACCGCGTTGGGCTTCAACTCTTTGCCCCCCTTAGCCTTCACCGGGACCATCCCCCACTCACCGACACCCCACGGCGTGGACAGCTTACCCCCGGGCTCGAACACGAACGGCGTGACCCCGCCCCACGACCAGTTGGGGTTAACCCGGAGCGTCTCCGCGAGCGATGAGTGCGCTGGATCGTCGACGCCCTGGTTCGGCTTTAAGTTTTTGCCAGCCGAACACGTCGCCGCGTCGTCGCCGCCGCTGTTACCTTTCCCCACGCCGTCGCTCCACTCGTTCAACGGTTCGAGCTTACCCTTGAGGTAATAGTCGTACACGTCCGCGAGCCGTTTGGGTTCGTTGGGGTGGTAGGAGAGCCGCACCGCGATCGGCGCGTGTTGGTTCGGGTCCTTGAATTTGCGATCCTGTTGTTCACAAAACACTTGATGTCAGTCTAATTGCCCGTGTGGAAATTAAAATAAACGTACCTTGCGAACGAATCGAAACGTGTGCTTCGAGTTGGCGAAGCACATGTAGTTCAGCGTCCGTCTGGTCACCCCGGGTGAGACGTAGGCGCCGTGCGACGGGAGGAACACGGCTTCGTTGAACACCAGGTGCTCAAAGTCGGAATCGGCCGTTTTAGTGACCGATTGCTTCGATCCTAAAAATCTCGCTTCGCTCCTCCCCGCGACTAAGCTCGCCAGCTTGGCGGATTCCTCCGTGGGCATCAGCAGCGTGAACCCCGGATCGACGGTCAAAACACGTCCGCCGTGGCAGAACCGAGACCAATCCATCTCCGGGTCGTCCACCACGTGGTCGTACCCGTACGCGGTGACGTCGTCCCAGCCGTCGCTAGCGGCTTCCACGTCCGAATCCCGGACGAAATAACTCGACGGGTCTTGCATCAGCGCCGTCGCCGGGTCCATCAACAGCGTCGGCCACCCGGCCATGAGAGTGACACGCGCGGCGAGCCACTTGAGCGTGGTCCGCGTCACCGTGCCATCGTCCACGAACGCGACGGATTCGACGCCCGCGGCTTTCGCAGCCTTCGCGACTTTCGCCGAGTACGTAATAACCAAAACTTTCGTACGGAGACTTAATCTGACCACTCCGTTCGTGAGCAGACTCTCGAACGCCTCCAGCTCTGCCGAATCGTCCCCGACGGTGATCAACACGAGCTCGGAGGCGGAGACGTCGATGGATGCCAGCGCGGCGCAGACGGCGTGCGCGATCGATCCGATCGTGTCGTCTCCGGAGAGTCCGGAGAGTTGACTTACACCGGCGCCGCACTCGCCGCCCGTTCCCTTCTTGACGACGTGCAACGTCGACGCGCGATCCACGCCGTCGATCTTACCGTCCCATGGCTTCAGCGGTGCGCAGTGCGACGGGTCGAGCGCGGGTTTGGAACCCTTGGGTCCCGCGTTCGAACCCGAGGCGGCCCACATCCCGTCAACCGCGTCGGTCCACTTCTTCGACCCAACTATGCCGTCGTTGATCGAGTGCTGCACCTTACTCTCCAGCTCGTGCGTGGTTTTCAAGTTGGGGCCGCACCCGACGTCGCAGTTCAGCACGCTGATATCCTTCCCTTCGGTGTAGTACTGGTACACCAGCTTCATCTTGTACGCCTTGTCGGTGTGATAGTTGGCGTGCATCGCAACCTGTGAGTGTTAAACAAAACACGACGTCAGTACTCTATTATACGCCAGTACAATTGCCCATAAGTGTATAAAAATACACGCACCGGTTGATGGTTCTCTTTGCTCAACGCCGGCTGGTTGTGGCGAATGAAACGAAACATAACCTTGGAGTTGACGAAACACAGCGGGTCCATGACGCGAACCGTCGCGCCCGCGGTGCCGTGCGCGTCCCGGCTCGCGAACCACAGCTCGAGGTTATACCCAGCCTGGTCCCACAGCTTATCCTCCGTGGCCATGCGATGCGCCATGACCGCTGTGAACAAAAACATCGTCAGTCCAATTGCCAATACGAGAATTGAAAAACAAATGAACTTACCCATCAGGCGCCTCGACGCCTCAGTCGCTGACACGTACCACATGCCCGAGTTGAGCGCCGCGACTCGAAACGCGCGTGCCCGTCTGCGTCCGTCCGGGCCCATCGCCGGGTCGTCCACGAGGTCTAAAAAGCCGTGCGCGCTGCTGTTGTCCCACCCGTCTGACATCGACTCCACGTCGGCGTCTCTGTAAAGAAAAGGAAACGGGTCCCTCATCCACGCTACGTCCGTGTCCGTCAACAACACCGAACACCCGCGCTCCACGAACTCCTGGATGATGCCGAACTTTTGCGCGGAGATCTTGTGCGAGCCTTGCGCGTCGGTGTTGACCCTGTACGCGGCGACACCCTGATTCGTGAGTCGCGCGTGAAGCGCGTCGTCGAGCGCGATGATCATAAAATTTTCAACACCCAGGCGCTTGATCCCGTCGACGAATTCGTAAATCCCCGGCGCGTGCGAGTCCGCGACGGCCGCGAGAACCTCCCTGTCGATCGCGGTCTTACGCAGGATGTCGCACAAGGTGGTATGCCCCGCGCAGTTCACCGGCCAGTCCGCGTCGGCGATCGCGAGCGGGTCCGCTATCCAGTCCAGCCTTCGCGGGCCCGGGAGATTGGGATCCGGGGCTTTGGGTTCGCATCCCGGCTGGAGCGGGTGCGCGAAGGGATCGGGGTAGGTCAGGTCCACGGCTTTAACTGTGGGTGCCGAGTTGACACTCGAGTCGACCCTCGGAAGGACCTTTGGCTTTAGTTTTGGTTTTGGATCCGATGATGTTGATGTTGATGTAGATGAGGATCTGACCACCGCGGGTGTCGGGTCCACCCTCTTTGGGACGCGTTCGCCTACACGGCCGCTGAACGTTGGATGCACGGCGCCGATGTCTACGCGTGACGTCGCCGATGCGATCGTGTTCCCGACGCGTGACGTCGCCGCGCTGATCGTTCGGGCGTCGAGGTGGTTGCGCCAGAGCGCGAGGATGAATCCGAAGATCAGTCCCATCGTCACCGGCCGTCGGACGCCCATCGTGCACCTGTCTACTCGCCTACCGCGTGTGTCTACTCCGTTACCCTCTACTTCGTGATCACGATCGTCCGGCTCACTTGGGCGTGAGTGACTTGGCGGTGGAGAGGAGGACGTCCTCGGCCTTTCGCACCGCCCAGTCCGCGGTGGACACGTACACCTCGAGCGCCTTGCGCGCGGTATCGCCCTTGAGCGCGCGTGGGTTCACGGTTATGACGCCCGCCCTGCGCGCCACGCCGATGAGCACGCCGGTGATGACAACCTGGGAGGCAATCTGAGAGAGGATACCCATGTGGTGATGTCGAATACGTGGGCGTCGGGCTCGGGTGGAGAGCCGTGCGCGGTCGCCTTGTGCCGCCAACATCGAGCTGTCGAGACGCGAAAGTGTTGAAACTTGCGCGGGTTCGAAATCTCTCTGACGGGTGTTCGTTGGCGGGCACTTCGATGGGCGCGGGGTGATGACGACGACGGTTTGGCGGCCGCACGTCAGGATACAGGTTCGCGATGTTGTCGTTGAGGTCGAGTCTAAGGCTGAGGTACCGGAGGAGGAGTTGCTGACGAAGAAGGGCACGAAGCGGAAGAACGCCCCTCGCACAAAGGGGCCATGCGAGCACGGGGTGAAGTACCGCTCTCAATGCAAGGTGTGCAGCGCTTGTCCGCACGGTCGTTGGCGCCGTCAATGCAAGGAGTGCGGTGGTGCATCAATCTGTGAGCACGGTCGTCATCGCTCTCGATGCAAGGAGTGCGGTGGGGCATCAATCTGCGAGCACGGTCGTGTGCGCTCTCAGTGCAAGGAGTGCGATGGGGGTTCAATCTGCGAGCACGGTCGTCGGCGCTCTATATGCAAGGAGTGCGGTGGGGGTGCAATCTGTGAGCACGGTCGTGTGCGCTCTCAGTGCAAGGAGTGCGGTGGGTCATCAATCTGCGAGCACAGTCGTCAGCGCTCTCAGTGCAAGGAGTGCGGTGGGGCATCAATCTGTGAGCACGGTCGTCATCGCTCTCGATGCAAGGAGTGCGGTGGTGCAGGAATCTGCGAGCACGGTCGTATACGCTCTAAGTGCAAGGAGTGCGATGGGGGTTCAATCTGCGAGCACGGTCGTGAGCGCTCTCAGTGCAAGGAGTGCGATGGGTCATCATTCTGCGAGCACGGTCGTCGGCGCTCTCAGTGCAAGGAGTGCGGTGGGTCACAAATCTGCGAGCACGGTCGTCAGCGCTCTAAGTGCAAGGAGTGCGGTGGGTCACAAATATGCGAGCACGGTCGTCGGCGCTTTCGATGCAAGGAGTGCGGGTCAAACAAATGACATCCGTGAGATTCTGGAATCGCTCCTCGTTTCATCGTGAACTTCTATCAACTCTATCGCCTACTCGATCGTCGTCGTCAGCCTCGCGCCTCTCCTCCTCCCGTGCCCCCCCCCTCCTCCTCCTCCTCCTCCCTCCTCTCACAGCCTCTTCCTGGCCAGCTCGTCCTGGCAGCACCGGCTGCACTCCGGCGGCTTACCCCCGACCACCGGCCGGAACGGCACGCGCGTGGACACCCCGCAGCGTCTGCACGGTCCCTCCCAGACCCGCACCTGCCTTCGCCGCAGCGTGTCGCGACGCTCATCCGTGGGGACCCAGCCAGTTCGCGTCGGCACCGAGAACGTCTTGGGCTCATAAGCCTCTCGGTCCTGGCCCTGGAGCTGCTCGCGTCTGATGGGCACCGATGAGGCGGCGACCTTGTCATCACCGACGACGCTCGAGGCCCTGGACGTGGAGAGGGAGTACGGGCGCCGCTTATCGGGGGGAAGACTCGCGTTGACTCCCCCATCGGGGTGCCGAGCGGAGTCCATGTCGTCGTAGGGGACGTGCACGGGGGAGTCAGCGGCGAGGTGGCCCGGGTGCGGGACCGGCCCGTTGGACGCGTGGCTGAACCCGTCGACGCCGATGCCACCAAAGTCGGAGAAGCCGCCCGCGCCCAGATCAAACTCGGCGATTCGAAACGAACGCGGCTTTACCTGTACACACAAAACACACACGACGTCAATCTAATTGCCATAAGACTCTTACCAGAATTAAAATACACGTACCTTGCGCTTCCAAGGCGGGTTGTAGTTACCGCCGCCTCGGACGGGCGGCGCCAAACGCTGGTCGACGTCGCGCCTGACAGGTTGGGGTGATTGGGGTTAGTAATTGGGTGGTGATTGGGTATTTGAACACGGAAGGGACTCTAAAAACTCACCTGACGTCCACGAACCGTCCGGCGTAAAAGTTGTGCACGCGGACGTAGCCCCCGGGATCGTCGTTCGCGGCTTCGCACATGAGCGCTTTGATCCCGCCGTGTGTCCAGCGATCGAACCGGATCGACGCGGTGAACCGAGGGTTCATTTCGTCGTTGTCGCTGTTCCAGTACCTGTACACAACACACACGTGTCAGTCTAATCGCGCATACTGTACGAGAATGAAAAATAAACTCACAACTTGACTCGCCGGATCTTGACCCTCGAAGGGACGCCGAGGCCCACCGCCTCGCACAGCAGCGCGAGGACGTCGCACGCGCGAGCGTAGATCTGGCCGGCGGACCTGTTGTCCGCGCGGCTCTTCGCTTTCCAGAAGGTTCCAGAAGGTTTGCGAACTTTCCGGAAGCCGTCGTCCTCCAAAGAGTTCGCGGGGTCGACGCGGTCGTCGTTCGGCTCTCTAGAAGCTCTCTGGAAGCCGTCTTCGAGTGCGTGGTTCTCGTGAGCGACGGCGCCGTCGTCGTACTCGAGTGGGTACCTGCCGTGAGGAGTCAGCAATTCGGGGAGGTCCCAGAGGTGCCGCTCGACGAAGGCGTCTGGAAGCCGCATCACGTTGATCACCGGGTTGTTTGGGTCGATGGAATCCGAACCGTCATCCTCCGTTTCCTCGTACACCGTTTGCTCGTACCCGCGCACGCGCGTGTCGTAGAACCTGGAATCCGAACCGTCATCCTCACCGTCAGTCGTACTCACGGGCGGCTCATGGTGGGCTCCAAGCGTCGAGACTGTTTCGCCGTAGGCGTTGACTTCGCCGTCGAACTCCTCTTCGGCGTCGGCGAGGGCGGGAAAAGAGTCGGGAAAGGAGTCGGGGGTGGGCGCCCTCGGTCCTTCCACGACGGCGGAGAAGCTCGCGCGTGACTCCACATCGGTGAGCGCGGGGACGGTGATGACGACGGTTCGTATTCCAGGTTCTTCCGCCGGAACGAGCGGCGTGGAAGACGGGGAGGCTTCGAGGGATCCGACGGCGGGGACGCAGGGCAGCGGCGCGTCCTGTTGAATAAACACGACGTCGTCAGTCCAATTGACCGTACGAGAATTGAAATAAACTTACCTCGTCGTCCTCGGCCCAGCTGAACTTGCTCGCGGTGCGTCGCACGGGGGAGCGCGTGGGAGACTCGCCGCCCGTCGACGCGGGCGTCGTCGGCGTCGGTGGCGGCGGCGGCGGCGGCGGCGCGATGACGACGACGACGGGCGGCTTCTCGGACCGCCCCACCGCTGAACTCGAACTCGGGACCGGCGGCGCCTTTCTCTTCGCGCCCGCTTCCACCTGCGCGAGCCGGCGTTCCAGCCGCGCCACCTGCGCGCGCGTGGACGTGAGCAGCTGGCAGAGCGCACGGACCAGCTCGTAGTTCTCCTTCGCCGCGCGCGTCGCCGCGTCGACGGTGGTGGCCAGCGCCGGGTCGACGACAGAGACGTCGAAGTCGTCGTCGCCCCTCACTCCTTCGATATCGCGCGTCGACGGCGTGGGGGGGTGAGGCGCGACGTGGTTGTCGCGGGCGGGGACATCGACGCGGTTCGAGTCGGGGGGCGCGAAGGGCGGCGCGGTGACGTTCAGATCCGACATCGCGACGCGTGTGACGCGTGTGCGCGCGTGCCGTGTGCCCGACGCCTCCGGCGGCGGCGCCACCGCCGCCCCGACAAAACCAGACTGCCCAGAAAAGTTTTTTTTCAAACGCGAGCTGCGGGTCGCGGCACGTCCGAGGATCTCCAAATCGAGCGGTGAGGTGGGGTGACTCATCGGTGAGGTGAAAGTTCCTATTTCGTGTTTGGTTATTTTGGCTATTTTGGCACCCAAAAGCGGATGAGTCGGATGAAGATCTCCATCCCTTTCGGGTTTTTGTAGGGTTTTTGTGCGGTCGCCCGTCGGCGGTTGCCTCCTCCGCTCGCATCTCCACACCGAACGGCGCCCCACCACGCGTGATGGGCTCCGGTAGCGAAGGCGGCGCGGCGCTCCAGCCCGGCGGCGGGGACTTCTACGCCCCGCTCCTCAACCCCGACACCGGCGCCTACCGCTTCCTCATCGACGGCGAGTGGCGCGACTCCGCCTCCGGCGCGGTCGTGCACAACGCCAATCCGAGCAAGGGCAACGCGCGATGCTTCGGGTTCCAGGCGTGTACCAAGGATGAGGTGGACGCCGCGTACGCTGGCGCGAAAGCAGCTCAACGGGAGTGGGGCCAGGTCCCGCTGCACAGGCGCGCGTCCATCCTCCACGCCGCCGCCGAGCTCATGCGCGCGCACCACGCCCCCATCGCCGACGCGCTCGTCAAAGAGATCGCCAAGCCGAGGAAAGACGCAACCACCGAGGCGAAGCGCAGCGCGGACCTCATCGATTACGCCGCGGAGGAAGGATCGCGATCGCTGGCGAAAGGCGACATGATCACGAGCGACTCGTTCCCGGGATCCGACCGCGATAAACTCTGCATGGCGCACAAGGTACCACTCGGAGTCGTCCTATGCATCCCGCCGTTCAACTACCCGGTGAACCTCGCCGTCTCCAAGATCGCACCCGCGCTCATCGCGGGAAACGCGTGCGTGGTCAAGCCCCCGACGCAAGGGTGCGTCAGCGCGCTGATGATGGCGCAGTGCTTCAACAACGTGCCGGGCATGCCCAAGGGACTCGTCCAGTGCGTCACCGGGCGCGGCGCGGACATCGGCGACTACATGGTGGAGCACCCGGGCGCGAATTGCATATCGTTCACGGGCGGAGACACCGGCCTATCCGTCTCACGTAAGGCGCGCATGGTCCCGGTGCAGATGGAACTCGGGGGCAAGGACGCGTGCATCGTCTTCCCGGACGCGGACCTCGACCTGGCGGCGACCGCAATCGTCAAAGGGGGGTTCAGCTACAGCGGACAGCGATGCACCGCGGTGAAGATCGTCGTCGCTTTCAACGAAATCGCCGACGATTTGGTCGCGAAGGTTGAGGAGAAAGTGCGGCGATTAACGGTGGGCGCGCCCGAGGACGACGCGCAGATCACGGCGGTGGTATCCGCCAAGTCCGCGGACTTCATCCAGGGCCTGGTGGAGGATGCCGTCGCGAAGGGCGCGACGATGCGAACGGAATGGCGGCGGGACCAAAACCTGGTGTGGCCGGCGCTGGTCGACGATGTCACGGATGACATGCGCCTGTGCTGGGAGGAACCGTTCGGGCCCGTCGTCCCGATCGTCCGCGTGGCCACCGAGGACGACGCGTTGCGGTACGTCAACGAGAGCAAGTACGGCTTGCAAGGGTGCGTGTTCACCCGCGACATCGACCGAGCGATCAGGGTCGCGGACCGCATGGAGACCGGGACGGTGAGTTTATTTTAATTATCCGTATGGGCAATTGGACTGACGTCGTGTTTTTTTACAGGTGCAAATCAACGGTCCGCCCGCTCGAGGACCTGACCACTTTCCTTTCCAAGGGGTCAAGGGCAGCGGGATCGGGAGCCAAGGGATCGTCAACTCGATCGAGATGATGACCAAGGTGAAGAGCACGGTGATCAACCTCGCCAAGCCCTCCTACGCCATGGCGTGATTAGCTATGGACGACGGGAGAGAGACGCCGAAGATGCCAGACGTAAAAAAAAAACTATAGCGGCGGCCCGGCTACGTTCGGGAGCCTTGACCGCGGGTGCGCCCGCGCGTGTGTGAATAAGAAATACCACAATAGACCGATGTATACGTTAGTTACAAATCCCACGACGGCATGAGCGGGGGAAACTTCTGCGGGATGTGAAAGTCTGGGAGCAGCACTTTGTCGGCGCTCGTGTTTCGAAAGGCGTCCGTCATGATGCGGCACACCTTGATCGCGCCCAACGAGATTTGCCCCGTCCATCGGCTGTGTCCGCCCCTGAACACCTCGTGCTCCTCGTACGCGTTTCCCCGTCCCTCTATTTTGAGTAACACCCGCGGCAGGCCCGTCGCTTTGCTCCCCTCCGGGAACGCGGCGTTGAGCGCGCCGAGCGGTGAGTTCCACGCGAGGAAGCACTCGGACATGGGCGCCCACCCGCTCGGCGTTCCCCTCCTCGTCTTGTACGTCTTCCCGAGTGCGAATTCCGTGTCGCCGTCGACGACGGACACGAACTTGTCGTCGCGGCACGCCACCACCTTGTAGAACGCCTGCGGTCGCGTGATGTGCGTGGCTTTCCAGCTCGGTGGGATCTGATACGTCGGCCGCGTGGCGAACGCGCGGTCCTCGACGATCTGCGCAATCTGCTTGGCAACCTCGTCCTTCATCACCCGCACGCTTTTCCTCGCCTCGCGGGCGCCGCGCCGGCGCTCGATGGCGGCGAGCTTGCGCTCAGCCTGGAGGCGGGAGAGGCGGTGGTACTCGGTCTCGCGGCGCTCGCGGGTCCACCGCCCGTTGCCCATCGTCTGGCCCGGCATGGTGCCGTCAACTCGAGAGACACGCGCCGGAAAGACTGAAGTGCCGAGTCCGGGCGTTTTCCCCCTTTTCGTCGTTTCCGTGGCGCAAACATGCAGGGCCTGAATGACGAAAATATGGATTCTAACTACTTTACATACGTTTCTCGAGTGAAATCACGTCAATTAGGCCATTCTCAACGCTAATTGGACAACAATTTCTGACTTGCAGCCGTGGAAATCGTCCCATAACCTGGCCAAAATCCCCGAATGTTCAAAAAGGAGCCGTCAGGTCCGCCGAGAGGGGCGCGCATAATCGGACAGCGCCCGCACCGGATGGCGACGATGACGACCCCGATTCGGGCTGACATCGCGGAGAAGGAGAACGCGCCGTCTCCCGCGGTGAAGCCGTCCCCGAAACCCGCCGACATCGCGCGCGGAGACGACGACAAGTTCGTCAGCCTCGACGGCAAGGTGAAACATCGCAAGGTGGTCAAGGCTGACGGGACGACGGTCGACGCGTCCATCCAGGGTCACGCCGCCGCGCCCCGCGGAGGCGAGCAGGAGCCCATGAACGACTACGAACGACAGCGCGAGGTACGCGACGATCACGATACCCGCCATGCCCGATACGCCCACCACACCCGTCGATGCACGCGTCGTATTTGCTTTCTCATCGAATCTGAGCTCATCGTCCTTCATCCGCCCGCCGACATTCCAGGAACGCATCCGGCGCAACAACGAACAGCTCCGCGCTCTCAAGGTCCTCGACACCGCCAAGTCCCTCGAACACTCCGCGGACGCCGCCTCCAACGCCAACGTCGTCAAGCGAACTAAATCCAAGCGTCCCAGATCCTCAAGCAAGGCGCCGGCGCCGCCGCCCCGCGCCAAGTCCCGCCGCCTCGCCGTCCTTCACAACGCCGACGCCGCGCTCGCCGCCAAGCTCCAAGCCGCGGAGAACACCGGCGACTTCCTCTCACTCGACGACGAAGGCATCGGCGCGGGCCCCGCGCACCTCACGTGCGAGCAATGGTGCGAACAAAAACTCAAAAAAACCCCGGGGCCCAAGATGGACGGACACTTCCGCGGATGGGTCGAACCGAACCTCGTCAAGTCCTTGGGTTTGGCGTCGAGCGCCGGTGAGGCGTGGGAGGCGCACGGCGGCGGGTCCTTCGCCAAGTCCGGCAAGGCTGGCAAGGGTGAGAACGCGAAGGAATTCGCTCGGAAGATGATTCGGAAAAATCCAAACTGCTACTTTTACAGGCACAACGCGCCGGGGGAAGACGCGTGGCACGGGGACTGGGCGCAGGATGAGATCGATCGGTTCGTCAACGTGGCGAAGGAACACGGGTGCGGAGATAAGTGGGGCTTATTCGCGTCGTACATACCGCACAGGGTCGGGTACCAGTGCAGCGCAGCGTACAGGCACGTGATCATCCCACGGTGAGTTTATTTTTATCTTTGTATGGGAAATTAGACTGACGTGACGTCGTGTTTTTAAACAGGGGGCTGTTGCTCGACGATCAATTCGTGATGAGCGGCTCGGGCGAAGCCGTGTACGTGGGAAAGAAAGGATCGAAGCGCCAGGACGACTGAGTACTCTGTCGGTACGGGAAAAGAAACGAGTGATGATACGAATACGATGGAAACCTCGATTTGTTGGTGGACCGCCGGTTGAGAGGCGGCCCGTAGACTTTTTTTTGTTTTTATTGAATAACGGAGACGAATCGAGAGAGTCGAGCTATGAAGTGTAGTCGCGATAAACTCCGCGTTCGAAATCGTCTCTTTTGAAAACGAGGGAGCGCGCGGTCGATGTGGCGTGACCGCGCATGTGTCCCGTGCATGTGTGTGTGTGTGTGTGTCGCCGACGAAGGCCGTTTCATGAAACGGCCCGTCGACATCCTTGAAAGTTGTTTTGGCACCCGGAGGAGCTCGCGCGGGCGGTGAAAAACAGTGCCGCGCGACGTCCCCGAGTCCCGTTGAATCCACGCGACCGATACATCGTGATATGAATCGTCGCGCTCATGTGTGTGTGGCGGTCCGGATAAAATATATCGGACCCCCGTTAGTGGTAGTAGTTGTGTGCGCGGCGGGCGTCAGAATGCATCCCTGGACGGAACTCGAAACTGACGCCTCGCCGACTTTTTTTGATCTCTTCGTTTTTTTGATCTCGGCCGCGCCCGCGCCGGCGTCGTCCTTCTTCGTGTGTATTTCGCGTAGACGGGGTAACTAAGTCCCGCACGCTGGTATCCTATAAAGTCGACATCTCGGGTATACCCGCCGGGAGACGGATCCGGATGGAGCGACTGTTTCGTGTCTTTGTTTGCGAATGACGCGAGCATTGGTCGGGGCGGTTCGGTCCGCTCGAAAAAAGGGCGGCGTGAATGCGGTGTAAACGCGCACCCTCACCGCCCCGACCCGCGCGTTCGCGTGATTCTCATCGAACCTCGGCCGTCGTTCATCAGCCGGGTTGTGTCTGCGTTTGTGTGTGTGTGTGTTCCTCCTCGTTTGAATCGCCTCGTCCTTCGCGCCGAGCCGCGCCCGCCTTTCGTGCGGGCGCAACTCCGGAGCAAATCCGGCAACTTCCTCATCCTCCTCCTCCTCTCAATCTCAACCTCTCATCAATCCGTCTCTCAATCCTTACGTAGCTAACGATATCGCATCGATTCGTTAGCGGCAGTACAGGCCCGGGTCGATCGCGGATGGAATCTGCTGAATCTCCGTCCCGAGCTCCTTCTCGATGCGGAAGAGGTTGTACCTGTCGTCGTACGTGATGAGGTTGACGGAGATGCCGAGGTGCCCGAAACGTCCGGACCGCCCGACGCGGTGAAGGTACGTCTCGGAGTTCTTGGGAAAGTCAAAGTTGATGACGACGTTGACGGACTGGATGTCGATACCGCGCGTGAAGAGGTCGCTGGACACCAGGTTGCGGCACGCTCCGTTGCGGAAGTCGTGAAACACTCGGTTACGGTGCGACTGCTGCATCTTTGCGTGGATGTAAAAGCAGGAATACCCGAGCTCGGTGATCTTCTTCGCCAGTAACTCCACGCGGTTGACGGAGTTGCAGAAGATGATGGACTGGTTGATCTGGAGCTTGCTGAAGAGCGTGTTGAGGCAGTGAACCTTTTGTTTCTCCTCGACAAAGGCGTAGTACTGCGTGATACCCTTCAGGGTGAGCTCCTCCATCAGGTTGATCACGAAGGGCTTCCTGAGGTACTTCTCCTTGAACGATTTGACCGTCACAGGGAACGTGGCGGAGTAGAGCAAAATCTGCCGGTTCCGGGGCATGAAATCGATGAGCTGACTGATCACGGGTTGAAATTCGGGCGACAGGAGCTTGTCCGCTTCGTCCATGGCGAGCATCGTGGCTTGGTTGAGCTTGGCCACACCTTTGGAGGCGAGATCGACGAGTCGCCCAGGGGTGGCGACGACGATGTGCACGGGCTGGTGCAAACGCATGATGTCGTCCTTCAGCGACGTGCCTCCGGTGGTGACCATCACCTGGACGCCGAGGTGCTTTCCGAGCTCTTTGGTAACCTGCGACGTCTGGAGCGCCAGCTCGCGCGTGGGAACCAGCAAGACGGCTTGGATCACGTTCTTGCTCACGTCCGTCTTCTCCAAGACGGGGATGGTGAACGCCGCGGTCTTACCGGTGCCGTTCTTGGCGCGGGCTAAGATGTCGCGACCGGTGAGCGCGATCGGGATGGATTCTTCCTGGATCGGGGACGGGCGCTCAAAGCCTTTTTCGAAGATGCCCATGAGGAGCTCGCGCTTGAGGAAGTAGTCTTCGAACTCGTTGCCCTTGGTCGCGGTGACGTCCTGTTTCGTGGAGAGTGGAGGGACGGCGGGGCGGCGTCAGTGACGGAGGTGGCGAACGGCGAGATGTTTTTTTTTTCACACAGCTGTGTTTGTCCGGGCGGAGCAGCTCCGAGACGGAGAATTCCCGGACGTTCGGGCTCCGAACGGCGCGCGTACGTGCCGACGCGACGCGCGATGCGGCGCGCGCTCGTGCGTATCGCGTTCCCGACGTGCGTCACGATTCGAATCCGCGGGGTACGCGGGTCGATGCGGTCAATCGGGGGACGGACACGTCGCGATCGCGCGGGGGGTCGTTCGTTACGCGGTGCGCGCGGGGTAGATCCGCGACGGAAAGCCACCGGACGGTCCGCGGAACGGGCGTGGGAACGGCGGGCGCGACTCACCTCGGTCCTGTAACGCTCATCCTTGGGCGGGAGGGCGAGCTGATCCTTCCAGTTGCCCTGTTGCTGCTGCTGCGGGGGCGGCTGCATCATCCTGGAAGAGAGGAAGGGCGCGGGGGGTCAGCGAGAAGTTCGGGCTGACGCGACCACGAGGAAGCGGGAGAAAAAGGTGCCGAGAGATTTTTGCCGATCGGGAACGCACTGTTGCGGGGGATAGCCCTGCTGGGGGTATCCCTGCGGCGGCATCTGCTGGTAGCCCTGCGGTGGCATCTGCTGGTAGCCCTGCTGCTGGTAGCCCTGCTGGGGGTAGCCCTGGGGGGGCATCCCGTATCCCTGGGGCGGCATGTTATACGCCATCTTCTGATCTCTCCGTTTTGCACTCTTCGCCTCTCCTCTCTTAATTTTGGTTCGCGATGCGGTCCTCCAAACAAGGGCTCCGTTCGCGGGTCTCTCTGCACTGTGTGTGTGTGTGTCCGGTGTGTATCCGGATGTATATCGGTGTGGGCGTTCGTGAAACGAAGCGCCGGTCGCTAATAACGGGCGTCGCCGGGCAAAGGCTTCGCTCGTCGGGTTGTGCAGATCGTCCGGGAAGAAGTTCCGGCTTTGGTGTTCATTCAGGGTTTCCACTCACGATATTTTACGTTCGCTGACTACTTCACGTAGCGGGTTCTGCAATTAGGCAAATACGAGCCAATTGCGATCAACCACCACGTGAGTATCCGCCTAGTGTCGAGCCAAAACGCCCCTTCCTCATCTATGGCCATTCCCAGTGGCGCCGGGACGGGATGAGCGACGACGAGGAACCCCTCCATTCGGAGGAGGACGACGGGGTCCTCTCGGAGGAGGACGGCGAGATCGAAGACGGGGCGTTGGAAGAAATCGAGACGGACGTCACGGGCGACGACGAGAAGGCTGCGATGTTGGAGGCTGCGATGATGGAGCGCCTGAACGCAAAGATGGGCCTGGTGGAAGCCATCACGGAACGCGCGGGCCCCGACTACCCCGCCGAATACCTCTACGACGACGACGACGACACGGGCCCGCCCATCGAGGCTGAGGAATACGAACCCGTGGAGTACCAAGTCACCACGCGCGAGCCCTCATCGTTACGCCAAATCTACGGCGACGGCGCCTCCGCCGCGGTCGAACTCAAACCCGAGCTCGCGCGCGGGCTCAAACTCCACGGCGTCCACCAGCTCGTCACGTGGACGTGCACCGACGGCATCGGCATGCCCCCGCGCTGGGCGTTCGTTCGCAACAAGCCGCTGGTGTCCTGCGTCATCCTCGTCTGCGCACCGGGCGTCGACCACGCCAGAGCCGCGACAGCCGCGGAACTCATCCCCAACGTCAAGACACATCTCGGCACCGGCGTCCCGACGTTCTACGACAACCCGACCGCGACGGAAGGTAACGTGCTCAAGTCCGCGCTGTTCTCGGTGCCCACGGGGGGCGACGGCGAACCCAAGCGGGGAGGAGTCGCGAGGCCGTCGAATGAACGCAGAGGGAAAAACAACAAAAAGGGGGACGGAGCGTCTCCGTACGGTAGCACGGACGCGCGGGATCTGTTGAAACGACTGAGTGACGGGCCGCACCCTCCCGAGCACTACCTGCTATCCCCCGCGGACATGGCCGAGATGGACTACCCGATACCCACGCTGAAGGGCGGGAAGGAGAGGGCGGCGGCGGAAGACGGCGGAGGTGAAGGATCAGTTGGAAAAAAAAGGAAAAAGAGGGGTCGCGACGAGGACCTCGAGGGATCGACGTTGTCGTTGCCGGACGGGTACGTGGTGACGCAGCCGGCGGGGTGTGGTATCGCGCGTGATCCCCCGCTGACGATGTGCGCGATCGACTGCGAGATGTGCTACGTCGGCGTCGGCGTCGACGAACGACTGGAGCTGACCAGGTGTTCCGTTGTGGGTCCCGACGGTAGCGTCATTTACGACAAGCTGGTGAGACCCGCGGAGGCGATTACGAATTACAACACCGCACACTCGGGTATCACCGAGGCGCAGATGCGAGGCGTGACCACGAGCTTGGAGGACGTCCAGCGGGAGCTGCTGGAGCTCGTGGCGTGCGAGACGATCTTAATCGGCCACTCCCTGGAGAACGACTTGAAGAGGCGCGTTTCTACTTTTATTTTCGTATTCGCACGGGCGATTAGACTGACCTTTACGTGTTTTGTTTACGACAGGCTGCGAATGATACACGCTCGGTGCGTCGACACCGTCGCGCTGTTCCCGCACGCGCGCGGCGCGCCGTACCGCACCAAGCTGGCGCACCTCACGGAGCGGTACCTCGCGCGGAAGATCCAGGAAGGGTCGCACGATTCCGTCGCCGACGCGAGGGCGACGCTGGAGCTGGCGTTGCTAAAGTTCGTCTACGGGCCCGGGTTCGGGGAACCCGCCCGGGGTGGAACGAGCCTGTTCGAGACACTCGCGTCGAACGGGACGATATGCAGCGCGTCCGGGCCCCAGAGCACGCTGCGCGAGTGCGCGAGCAGCGGCGTGGCGCGGTGCGTGACGACGGCGTCGGACGAGGCGACGGTGAGCGCGCTCGTCGATTGGGTGAGCGGTGGGACCCGCTCGAAGGGTTCCGACTCTGGCGAGAAGAAGGAGGACGGGGACGGGGACGAAAAGTCGGCACCCGGAAACGGGCTGTTCTTCGCGCACCTCCGGGGGTATTACAAGCACCTGGAGGAGAGCAACACGCGGTGGGCGGAGCACACCGGGCAGGCGTTCGCGGCTGAAAATTACGAATCGATAGAAAACGCCGAAGCCGTCGCTGCCGGGGACGAAAGCGATTCTGCATACTGCGAGGTGGAGGAGGGCATCGCCGCGGACGCCGCGTTGATGGACCTGGACCAGGGCATCGGCGTGTTGTGGGACGCGATGCCTGATAACGCGATGTTGATATTGTGCACCGGCGCCGGGGATACGCCGCGGGTCCGGATGATGCAGGAGCGGAAATGGAAACGGAGCCGGGGCCTGGGGCCTTGGGGGCCGTTCACGGACGAGGCGGAGGATGAGCTTCGACGCATGCGTGACCGGGTGAGCCGCGGTGTGGTGTTCGCGGGGGTGAAGCAAAAGGCTCCCGCGTAGTGGAGTGAGGTCTAACGTGATTCTCACGTCGGTATCGGCTATCGGCTAGGCTAACGCTTAGGGTAGGGTTGAAAAAAAACCGTCATGGGAGTCTCCGTCTCACGCGTATCCGAGCCCGACGCAGTTGTTGCACTTCTGCAGCCCCGTCTTACCCCCGCATGTTGGACACGCGCACAGCCTGCGTACTCCCGGGTTCGCCAGCGGCTGCCACTCGATCGCCTTGTCCCCGCCGCACGTCCTGCACGTCACGAACTTGCGACCCTGACAGAGGTAGCACACCGCCCCGCTGGCGCGCAGCCTCGACACGACGACCTTGCGGCTGACGCCCGTGGCGATCGCGGTGACCGCGGCGAGGCCTCCGAAGGCGCCCGCGAAGGTGGCGACGACGCCGCCGACGGCGCGGACCCCGGGGTTGGCCAGCGGCCCGGTCGCGGGTGGACGCCCCGGGACTTGCATCGATCGATTTGTGATGACTTTAAACCTGCGCCGAGCAGCTTTATCCATACACAGTTGAGAGATGCCCGGGGACGTGTGCTCGCACGACCACGACTGCGGCGGGGAGGACTGCGGGTCCTCCTCGTTGCACCCGTTCATCAACCACCCGCGGATCACGGCGTGGAACGCGCAGGACGACGCGTCGGCGCAGCGAGTCTTCCGCCCGTGGTGCGCCCCAGATCTTGTCCCACCCACCCACGTCGCTCCCTCTCCCCGCTCTCATCTCACCACTGACCCCGCCTCCGTCGCCTCCGTCGTCGTCGTTCAACCCAGGGAGGACAGGTTGAGCCGCGAGGGCGAACCCCTGCGCAGCGACGACGACCCCGAGCTCATGGTCCACGTCCCGTTCATCAGCGACGTCAAGGTCCGGGGAGTCATGGTAATAGGCGGTGGGTCCGGCTCGGCACCCTCAAGGTTGAAGTGCTGGGTCAACAAGGCGCCGGGGGAGATCGACTTCGCGAACGCGAACCGCAAGACCCCGACGCAGCAGTGGGACCTCGCGGAGGATCACGACGGGACGCTGGAGTATCAAACGGACTTTACGCAGTTCCAGGCGGTGTCGTCGCTCACCCTGCACTTTCCAACCAATCTGAACGACGACGGTGACACGGAGATTTGGTTCATAGGCCTCCGGGGCGAAGGGACGATTAACAGGCGGGACATGATCGTCACGGCGGTGTACGAGTCACGGGCGATGCCGCAGGACCACAAGACCCCGGACGACGAGAACGTACCCTGCCAACCCGCGGTATAGCCCCACACTTAGTCACGTATCCATAGCCGACGGCGGTGTTCGCGTTGAAGAGTTTTAAAATCAATTCACAAAACTATAAAACTATGAACTCACCGCTGGCCTCTGCCGCGGCCGGAGAGCCGGAACCCCTCCATGTTCTCGTCCTCCACCGGACCGATCGTCGGGGGAGACGGCCGGGTCGGCGCGGGACCCGCCTCGGGCGGTACATCCGTCTCATCGACCGGTGACTGGTCGATCTCGAGGAGCGCCGCGGCTCGCCTCCGATTGGTCGCGTCGCCGCCGCCCCTTCGCCTTCGCCGCCGGTTCGTATTCACCCCGTCTCCCTCCGCGCGCGTCCACAACACCCCGGGCGCGGAAGACGAACCGGTACCGCCACCATCGAGGTCTGAATCGTCACTTCGCGACCACAACACGCCGTCGGCGTCGGGACGCGCGGGTTGGAAACTTTTGGTTTTTTGTCGCCGGACTTCGCCGCCCGCCTCTTCCACCGCCGATGCCTCCATCTCCACGCCTCCGTCGCCTTCATCGGCGTCACCTTGTTCGCCCTTCACGGGGTTCGAACCGACGACCTCGCCATCGTCCGACGCGTCATCGCCCTCGCCGTCCGTCTTCGTCGATTGGTTAACGTCCACGAGGGTGCCGGCCACCAGCGTCGCGACGAGGACGTAGGACCCGGCTCTGAACCGAGCGTCGGGGTCTTCTAGAAGCTCCGGTGCGTCTCGAAACCACTGGAAAACTTTCTGGAAGACACCAGGCGCGGTCTCCGAGAGGACCAGCGCGGTTCGAGCGACGGCGGCGGTCAACGCGCCGCCCACAAACGCCCCGACGCCCTCGTCTCCGTCCACCTCTAAAGCCTCCTTTGTCTCTTCGCTTTGAAAACTTTTGATAGAGTCGCTCGATGCGGGGTCGGACTCCGGGAGCCCCGCTTTCGTGCTCGGCCAGCCGTCCCGCTCGTCCATCTCCGCCAGCGCTTCTGACGCGAGCGGCTCGAGCAGCGCGCGGCGTCGCTCCGCGGCGCTGACGTACCTCGCCTCCGCGTCTGTCTCCGAGGAAGCCGAGCGGGAGCTCGAGGGCTTTTCAATGGTTTCAATGGTTCCTTCATCGATGGGAGTTCCCTCGGGCCGCGTCGCGTCCGTTTCGTCGGGCCCGCGCGGGTCCGCGGCCGGACCCGCGCGGTCCCTCGCCGCGCTCTCGGTCTCGAACATGAGCCTCTCGACGACGCGAACCTTGTCCTCGCGGCTGAGCGTCTCGAACATATCCACCATGCGGCTCGCGGTCCTCCGATCCCTATCGTCCCTCGCGGTGCTCATGCCTGTGGCGGTCGTCGTGCTCGAAGCCTCCATCGTCGCGGGCTGCTCGGTCGCCATCGCGAGCGCGAGTTGTTGCGCGGGAATCGCGGGGATCGCGAAGAGGAGCGACGCGGACGCGACCGCCGCGACCGTCGCCGCCGCCGCGGAGCTCGTCGAGGCGTCGCTCCCGTCCCTTCCAACCCATTCATCTCTCCCGTCGCCGTCCTTCTCTTCGGCGCCGTCGTCGGGGCGCGCGGCGCGCGGGATTCTCGCCGCGCGGCCGCGAGCCCGCCATCGTGGCGCCGTACCACGACGTGACGGCGCCACGCGCGTCACCGGCGCGCGAATCCCAGCCGTCATCGCGCACGTGCCCTCGAGTTCTGTTTGAATAGAACTTTGTCGGCACCGCCAAGAGAAAAAAGCGAGCTGAAAGTTTCACCACAACTCGGGGGCGCAGACGGATGAAGCGACCGCGGGGCTCGGACGGCGCGGAAAGCTGCGACGAGTCCGACGCCTCGGACCCTACTCTCCTCCTGTCCCTCCCCGACGAGGTCATCGCGCGAATCTTCGCCGTCGTCGAGCGCGAAACCGATGGCCCAAAGTACCTCGCCAGGCTGTCGTGCGTGTGCAGATCTTGGAGAGACGCGTTCGCGACGAGCAACGCGTGGCGTGTGCTACTCGAGCAGCACCGGCGCGCGCCGTCGCGTCCCCGTCGCGGGTGGCGCGACCTGTACTTCGCGCAGCTCAAGAAGGAGCTAGAGATACGCAAGATGCGCCACGAACACATGCTCATTCGGTTGCTGGCGAGTAGCGGTGTCGGGGAGACAGCCCTTCGAGGAGACAGCGTGTCGGGGTTGAGACGGGAGTTCAAAAGCCTCGGGCCCGACCTCGATGTAAACCACAGGTTCGCGTCGATGCGCGGGCGGACGCTGCTGGGGATATGCGCGGCGATGGGGAGGCTATCGTGCGCCAAGGAGCTGCTCAACGCGTGGCGACGAGCGCCGACTGACGAACTACACGAACCAAAGTATAATATAATCCCACAATGCCATTTGCAAGACACTGACGGGTTCACGCCGCTGATGGAGGCTGCGTTCAGGGGAAACGAGACGATGGCGATCGAGATCATGACATGTGCTGACAGCATCCCCGGCGGGTATCTCCCCGGCAAGGGGCGCGGACCGGACGGAGATGCGCTCCGAGGCACGAGGAACATGCCAACCGGCGGAGAGCACACCATGAATGCGGCTGAGTGGGCTGACTTCCGCGGCAACTATCGGTTGGCGAGGGTCATCAGGGCGTGGGAGGAGGGACGTCCGAGGGAGAAGGTAGAATACTTGAATGATGACCGTGGACCGTGGACGAAGACTAACGTCACTCCGTGGACCGTGTGAGCGGCGGCGTAGTTTGTAACAACAGCGAAGCAATACGAGTAGCCAAAACTTCTCCTCTGCCCTCGCTTTTTATCTACTCTCTATCCATCGTGGACGGGCCACTGGAGGACTCGCGAAAGCCGCGTGCGCCCCGGTCCGACGACCCGATGATCACCGGCATCACCGCACCGTCCCCACCGTCCCTCGCGTCTCGCGCTGGGGCCTTCGCGGGCGTCGGCAGGTCACTCCCCGACGCCCACACCAATGGAAGCCTCCGTCGATGTCCATCCCGATCCCACTCCCTTGCAATTGTCTCCGCCGCGCGCGCCGAGCCCGGCAGCGTCCAGGAGTGGATCGAGCGCAACCTCGACGCGGGCGCCGTCACCAACGTCAACCGCGGCGGCAGCAGCGGCTGGGCGGAGTTCACCACCTACGACACCGAGTCCGGCAAACGCTTCTTCGCAAAGACGTCGCGTAAAGATCCAGCCATGTTCATCGGCGAAGGCGCCGGACTGACCGCGATGTTCAAGACGAACACGCTCGCCATCCCGGAGGTACACTACGCCGGTCCAACCCCCGAGGGCAGCAGGGAAGGTAACTCGTTCATCGTGATGGATCACTTAAACTTCGGCGCGCGCGGGGACCAAGCGGAGTTCGGCAGGCTGCTCGCGATGATGCACAAGGCGACGCCAGCGGTGGCCGAAGCGGCGTCTGGTAAATTTGGGTTCACGGTGGACAACACGTGCGGGGATACCCCGCAGCCCAACGGGTGGATGGACGACTGGGTCGAGTTCTTCACGGAACGGCGGATCAGGCACCAGCTCCATTTAGCGCGGGATGCGCAGTTGTCCGAGCTCGGGAATTTAGTCTGTGACAAAATGCCGGAATGGTTCGAGCCGTGCGGTGTGATCACGCCGTCGATCCTGCACGGTGACCTGTGGAGCGGTAACATCGGCACCGTGGACGGCAAGCCAAGCGTCTTCGACCCCGCGGTGTATTACGGGCATAACGAGGCGGAGTTTGGCATGAGCTGGTGCGCTGGATTTTCTCAATCATTCTACGATGCGTATTTCGACGTCATGCCAAAGGTGAGTTTCTGTTCATTTCCGTATGGGAAATTAGAATGACGTCGTGTTTATTCATGACAGGTTGAGGAACACTTCGACGAGCGTCGGCGGCTGTACTTGCTGTACCACTACCTCAACCACTACAACCTGTTCGGCGGAGGGTACCGCGGTCAGTGCCTGGAGATCATGAAAGGCTTGTTGTGATTGATGAATGATGTATGAAAGCCAAAACTGCGATTAACACTCAATTTGCCGCCGGGGTGACTAACGCTCTCGCCCCGGTTCCCACCTCCTCTCGTTTAACACGAACCACCAGTTCGTTTAATGTTTAATGCCCCGCCGTTTACGATTCGAAGGGCGGGGGCTTGGTACCCGGTCCGAGCTGCTTGAACTTATTCTTCCACTCCGTCACCTGCTCCTCGAGCACCTCACTCCGCTTCTTCTCCGCCGACAGCTGCTGCTTCAGCTTGAGCCGAACGTTGGAGCTCAACCGCGCTTCTTCCCGCAGCGCCGCGCTCTGCAACTGCGCCGTGCGCACGTCAACCTTGAGATCCATCACCTCCAGCCGCGATTCGTGCAGGTCCCGATCCGCGGTCCCGAGGCGCTCCACCAGCCGAGTCTCGCTCTGCATCTTATCCGTGCCGTCCATCTTGGACGTGAACGACTTGGACGGATCCCCGCTCCACGAGTCTTGAACCAAAAGCATCGGCGAATCTTCGGGACGAAGCGTGAGAACCTGGTTGTTACCCTTCTGCCAAGACACCGGCTTGGACGCGTCGCCAGCCTCGGTGACCACGTACTTGTACACGTACACGCCGTCGATGGGCAGCTCGATGTCCTCGCTGATCCAGTTATCGCCGTCGCTCCACTTCAGCGCGGGCGACCGACGCAACGACCACGAACCCATGGACTCGTGCCCGCCGACCATGCGCAACACTTCGCCAAATTCCACCGGTTTCTTGATCGTGAACCGTACCTTGACCACCTGCACCGTCTCCACCATGTAATCGTCGTCGTACAGCGATGAATCGAGCATGAGGTCGTCGAAGAGGGCGTCCATCGGCGACGGCGTGTGCACCGC
>Ga0302114_10000018_pt1 | contig 143144 bp, 85 predicted proteins | sample AG5_Surface_MG_FD_203107 | JGI IMG/M metagenome (GOLD analysis project Ga0302114, IMG submission 203107) | Marine microbial communities from Western Arctic Ocean, Canada - AG5_Surface | ecosystem: Environmental > Aquatic > Marine > Oceanic | place: Canada: Western Arctic Ocean | collected... | reverse complement strand
GTCGTCCAGAGAAGTGTTTGGAATCTTTGGGGCTCCATCCGCGCTGTCAATTGAGCTCCTGGTGTCGAACAGTTGCGAGTTGTTGCGAGACCCCGACAGTTTTTCTCGCAGCGTCCCCGACGTGGACGGCGACAGCGGCCCGGTGTACAGTCCCATCCGCGACTGCGTGGCGCCCACCAGCAGCTCCGTCCTGCGCTGCTCCAGACCCAGCCTGAGCTCCTCGAGCATCTCCGGAGACTTCTTGAAGTACTCGTCCAGGTCATCCTTCGTGATGACGCTCACCGTCACGTCAGTCACCGCCTTGACCGACGCGGACCGAACGGTGGGTTCTTCGGAGAGGAGGGACATCTCGCCGATGACGTCGCCCGCGCCGCGCTCGGCGATGACGACGTTGAGGCTGGACCCGCTTCGCTGAGCCAACCTCGAGAAAGACGCATCGTCGTCGCCCCCGCTCCCGCCGAAGCAGCACGCGAAGATACCCCTCCGTTTAGGCGGCGCGGCGTCGAGCTCGGACGATTCCTCCTTGTTCATCATCGCCGTCGCCACGATGTCGTCGGACATGTCAAAGTCAAAGTCCTCGTCGATGCTCCTCCGCGTGATATCATCCCTAGCAGCTCTGCGATGTCCCTCCTTCCGCGTCTGCACCCGCACCCGCCCGCTCTCGATCACGAACATCTCCGTCCCTTCCTCCCCTTGCTGCATGAGTAAGTCCCCTTTTTCGTACGTCCTCGAGACGCCGACGGAGGCGCCGTCGATGATCAACCGGGCGTCGAATGCGTCGTCCGTATCGATCGAATTCAGGAGTTCACGCGCCGTGGGCTCAGCCGTGGCCGTCTCCGTGGCGTCCACCGCGGGCAGCGTGCCCCCCACGGTCACCCACGCGTGGCACATGATATCCTTCAGCGTCGCCCGCTCATCCGGGTTTTTATCCAGCACCCTGCGCAGCAAATCGACCAGGTCCGCGCTCATCGCGGCCGGCATCTCGGGTTCCACGCCGGTGATGGCCCGGTACACCTCGTCCGTGGTCTCCCCCTTGAAAGGCACGCTGCCGCACACCATGTAGTACAGACAAACACCTAAGGACCACACGTCGCTGGGCTTGCCCCTCACTTCCTTGCCGCTCCCGCTCCTCCCGAACCCGTTCTCCGTTGACCCCCCCCGCGTGATGAGCTCGATGAGCTCCGGCGCCTGGAACGCGGGGGTCCCCGCGGTGGTCGTCATGTAGTCCAGCGACACCCGCCCGCGCCCGGAGTCGTCCCCCGCCTCGTCGTACTCGAACAACTCCGAGACGCCAAAGTCGCAGATCTTCACCGTGCCGTCTTGCTTCACCAGCAGGTTGTCGGGCTTCAGGTCCCGGTGCACCACGCCGTTGACGTGGAGGAAGTCCAGCCCGCGGCATATCTCGCGGAGGTAGTGCCGCGCGAGCTCCTCGCCCATGCCCTCGCCGCCGTACCGCGTCGGGTCGTACACCGGCCCGCCCGGCACGTACTCGAGCGCCATGAACATGTACTGCCCCGTGGTGTCGTCGATGACCTCGTACAGGCGAACGACGTTGGGATGCACCAGCTTCTTCATGATGGCGATCTCACGCTGCAGCCCCGTGTCGGCGCCGGTGCCCCCGCGCGCCAGACCCAAACCGAACTTGCGTCGCAGCGACCGGCGGTTGATGCACTTCAGCGCGCACAGCCGGTTGGTGTGCGTGTTGAGGCAGAGCTTCACCTTGCCGAACGCGCCTTGGCCCAGGTCCTTGATGACGACGTACTGGTTCAGGTGCACGTTACCGCTCGCGTCCGCGCGGAGGTGGAGCGTCTTAGTGTCCCTGAAGTCACCGATGCTGAAGCTCCCGTCGCGGAGCGCATCGACGGAGGTCATCGGGCGCGAGGGTTACCACAAAATCCCCCGCCCCGGGCGCTTTTTCTCACCCCGTCCGCGTCGTCTGGGATAATCACCAGGCCAGCCCTGATAGAACAGCGATGTCTCGGCGTCAGCCTCTGGCCAATGGCGATTCCGCGGGCCCGAATGGACGGATACTCGCGAGATATTATCGAATCGCGCGTATCCTCAGACCGTCCGCGGGGCGCGTGACCAGACGAGCGCGCGCGAGAGACTCTGAAGATCGATAAGAACTTCGAAAGTTCGGCAACCGACGACGACGCTTCGAACTGTCGAAAGAGTGAAAGGGCCAGCATAAATGGTGCCACTGGATAAAATGGCGCGAAGCCGGATAAATTCCCGCGCTTTTGCACGTCTAAGGCATTTAGTATAAAATGTGGTGCTGATTGGCATTAACAAAGCATCAAAAAAATGTTAACCCACGGCGCTTCTCACTCACGGCATAGCGGGCGTCGGCTCCTCGCCCTTGTACTCCCTGGTGGGCGCATCGTACCCGAACGCGGTCCCATCCTTGTGAACGATGTCTTTATCCCACGGCAGGTTCCACTTTCCGTCCACCAGGTCCCGCATGAACGTGTACGGGCAATCGGTGGCGCCCCCCTTGACCGCGACGTACCCGCGGTGGCCGAACTGGTACACGTTGTTCTCCACGCCCCAGTGTATCCGCGCCTCGCGTACCAGGTCCGGACGAACCTCCGCGGTGATGATCTCGTCGGGCCTGGCGGTGAGTCCGTGGGCGATGACCTCGCCGTCGAAGTTGACGATCATGCCCTCGCCCATGCTGTCGAAGTCTCCGTCGGTGCCGCACATGCACACGTTGGCGGTGACCATCAGGTTCTGGAACGAGTTGGCCTGGTTGGTGAACCTCCAGGAGTTACGAATCGGCGCGGTGTACCCGGCGGTTCGTATCATGATCTCGGCGCCCTTGTACGCGCACTCGCGGCTCATCTCGGGGAACATGCCGTCGTGGCAGATGATCAGCGCGAGTTTGCAACCCTTGGGCCCTTCGCACACCGGTATGCCCACGTTCCCGGGCTCCCACGGCTCCACGGGGATCCAAGGGTGCAACTTGCGGTAGTACAGCACGATCTTCCCGGTGTCGTCGATGACCAAGCCGGTGTTGTACGGGTTTCCGTCGGGGTTGTATTCCATTATCGAGAAGCAACCCCAGATCTTGTGCTCGACGCACGCAGCCTTGAAGGCGGCCACCTCCGGTCCCTCGAGCCGACACATGATCTCCGGGTTGGTGTCCATCGAAAGGCCGTGCAGTGAGTACTCCGGGAAGATCACCAGGTCCATCGTACCGAGGTTCCGACGCGCCTTGCCCACCATGGAAACGATCCTGGCCGTCTGCTTCGCCAAGTCATCCTTCGTCTTGACCACCGGAAGTTGAAGCTGGACGCAGCCGAGGACGACGCCGTTGGGTGACTTGTTCAGGCCTCCGAGTCCACCGGAGCTCATCGTATCGAACGAAGACGGGGGAAGATTGAAAGGCTCGGCGAGCGGCCGAGCGGGGAACGATAGTGCGTCGAGGCGACAATGCCACGCGTCCTTTCGCGCAAAAACGAGAGGACGGTTTTCGAGAACGGTTTGAGATCTGCGCGACCCGCCTCTCGCATCTGGTGCCGTATCTGGGGGCGATTATAACGGTGTCGCCCCACACAGAGCCGCGCCACACGGAGATGGCATCGTCCACCATGTCATCAATCGCCGCCCCGCGCGCCGCGCCCGTCGTACGATCCAATCGCGCGCCGCGCGGGACCGTCGCGATGGCCCGCGCGGGTCGGCGCCCAACGTCCGGAGGGAGGCGCGCGACCACGCTCAATCGCAGGCGCGAGGACGCGAGGCGGAGGTCGGAGGAGGAGCGCGCCCCCGCGCCGCCCTTGGAGTCGATGCGGGAGGTTCTCGCGCTGCTCGCCACCCTCGAGCTCGGTGCTCCCACCGCCGCGTCGGAGGATGACCCGGAGGACGAAGCCCCGGGAGTGTACCTCGCCAGGCGATGGTCCGACGGGCGGGCGAGTTTCGGTGCATCGACAGATCTCGCGAAGACGTTCGAGACGATGCGGGCGGACTGGGGTGACGTCGAGATGATTCACGCGGTCGTGCCGGACGAAGCCAACAGAACGTCACTGGCGGAGAGGCTCGGTAAGCGCATGAAGTCCATGAACGTGCCCACGTGGAACTCATCAAACAACAACGGAGGTTCAAAGGCGCAAAAGATCCCCGCGGTGGATCCCATAGTCGCCATGATCGGCGCGCCCAGGCCGGATGGCACCGAGATGAAGGAGGACACGAGTAAGTACCCGGCGCCGTACGCCGGCTTCGTTCCCCCCGAGGTGTCCAAGGAGGTCATCGTGAAGATGCCGTCGCCCGGCGCGATCGAGGATATCGACGAGCGTCTGTGGGTTCCCCAGACGGCGGATGTCTCGTTTCGACCGCTTCTACTAAACGTCAGTCAGGGGTACTACGTCAACCTACTGCGGGTGCGGGGCGGGGGCGGTGTCCTGTCGCGGCACCGGCACCCCGGCCCGGTGCACGGCTGGGTGCTGAAGGGCAGGTGGAGGTACTTGGAGCACGACTGGGTGGCGGAGGAGGGATCCTACGTGTTTGAACCGCCGGGTGAGACGCACACTCTGGTGGTACCCGACGGTGTGGAGGAGATGATCACGATGTTCAACGTGACCGGCCCGTTGCTGTACTGCGACGAGGAAGGTAAGGTTGTGAACGCGGAGGACGTCTTTGATAAGCTGGCGCTCGCCAAGGCGCACTACGAGAAGGTTGGATTGGGCGCGGACTACGTGGACCAGTTCGTGAGGTGAATTATTCATTCGTTCGTTCAGTTCAGTTACACGTCTGTACATCGCCTCTATGCGTGCCCATCACCCAAATCACGCCACGACGTTCTCCTTGAGAGCGGCTCGGGACTTGCCGGTGCGGGCCGTCTTGGAGCGCGCGGGCTTCTCCGGCGTGGCGTCATCGTCCAGCTCCGGGCTCGCCTCCCTCGCCGCCTTCCTCTCCTTAATCTCCTTCACGCTGAGACCCGCCACGGGCTTGACAACCTTCTGCTTGAAAGGCAAAGGCACGTCGTCGCCCGCCGCGAGGGCCATGCACTCCTCCATCACGCGCCTGTTAATCTCCTCCTCGTCCACCACGGTCCCGGCGTCCTCATCCTCGGGAACCTCGCCCATAGCCTCGCACATCGACTCCACGGCGGCGGTGAGATCCTTAATCGCGGGCTTCTCCGCGACGCGACCCGCGCACTGCGCCGCAGCCTCGGCACCGGCGGCGAGCACCTCACGCGCGGCGGCGCGCTGCTCGGCATCCTCGAGTACCGAGATGGGCGCGAGGGGCACGGCGGCGGCGAGCTTGGCCAGCGCCGCGACGTACGCCTTGGTGAGCTGCTTCTCGGCGGCGACGGTGGGCGCGGGTCGGAAGGTGACGGCGAGAGCCTCCTTGGCGAGCTCGGCGACGAGCGCGGCGCCACCGACGGCGGGTGCGGTGACGGACTTGGTCGAGCTCTGCATGACGCCGTCCTTCTCCTCCTTTGTCTCCACCTCATGGGTGTTGCACGCGAGGAGGTGCGCGAGGTAGGACGCAACCTTGGCCACGCCCTTGTCCTTGGCGCCGTTTCTGAGGGAAAGGAGCGAGGACTTGGCGACGAGCGCGCGCCTGTCGGCGGGCGCGGAGGCGATGGCGGGGAAGAACACGGCGAGGCACTGCGCCATCCTGGGCCGGCGGCGCGCGTCCACGTTGAAGTAGCATCGCACCAGCCTGGCCACCACCGCGGCCGGGTCGGCAACCGCGCGGACCCCCCGGCGGAGGATGAGCTTGGCCAACGCCTCACCCGCGGCGGTGGCCACAGACGCGTCGCGCTCGGCGTCAGCCGCGGCGGCGCCCCCGGTGAGCATGTCGCTCTCGTCAACCTCATCCTGGGAGTTCTTCTCGACGTCGTCGCCGTACTCCTCGTCGACAGCCTCGAGGAGCGCCGTCTCGAGGGGCGCCGCGAGGGCAGCCTGCGCGGGCTCGCACCCCTCAGCCGAGGGGTTGTGCTCGTCGAGAGCCTGGACGCCGTAGAGGAGCGCGAGGTCACCCAGCGCGCGGGCGGCGACGGCACGCACGGCGGGGCAATCGCCGCAGAGCGCCGCGCGGAGCACGCGGACGCACTCGCCGTCATCCGCACGGACGCCAAAGACGATACCGACCAATCCGAGGCATCGCACGGATTCGCGGCGAACGGCGGCTGAAGTCGACGTGACCCCGGGGCGAACGAGTGTGGCCATGAGCGCCTCGACGACGTCCGCGTCGACGACGTGCCTGGGGCACTCCTCGAGGACGAGTGACGCGAGGAATAGAGCCTGCGCGTGGGCGTCGGGGGTGCCCACGTCCTCGATGAGCGCGTCGGCGCAGGCGAACACGGCGGCGGCGGCGTCGGAGGGGGAGTTGTGGCAGGACTTCATCACCGTCACGAGCGAACGCTCCCATCGACCGTCGCCACCCTTGGCGTAGGAGGACACGGCGCCGCACACGTCGAGGTGGCACTCGTCGGCAGCCTGGGGCGGCGCGCGAAGCTGAGCGTCGCACAGGGCGGCGGTGCCCTTCCTCGCGGCGGCATCCGCCATGTCCATCAGGTCCAGGAGCGGGAGGAGCTGCCTGGCGACAAACTTGGCCCCCTCGCGCGCGTGCTTGGAGATGAGGTCGAGCAGGTCGATCGCGTTGACCGGGAGCACGCCCTCAAGCGCCTCGAGCTTCTCGCCCGCGACCGCCGCGGAGACAACCTGGCGCTGGCCCACCGCGGACGCCGCCTGGGCGCCGGACTCGCTAGCCGCCGCCTGAAGCTCCTCGCACACGACGCGCCAATACACGGCAGCCTCGGGGGCCATGAGCTCCGCATCATTCGCGCGGCGCAAACCACCGTTCGCCGCGTTTCCGTCGACGGCGGACTGCGCCACGTCGCCGAGCTTGATGCGGCCGCACTCGATCAGCGCGCGGACGGCGGAGGCGGCGACGTCCTCGTTGGACTCGGCGTCGAGCGCCGCGATCAAAGCCAGGACGTCCCCCTCAAAGGCGTCGTGCCACCTCTTGAGCATGCCGATGGCGGCGCCCCGGACGGCGTCGGATCGCTCGGCGAGCCCGCGGCGGACGGCGGCGGCGCGCAGGGCGATGGAGATGGACGCGACGGGAACCTTGGAGGTGAGCGCGAGGAACGCGACTCGCCTCACGTCCTCGGACGCGTCCCTCGTCCTCTCCACGACGTGGGGGATGGTAAAGTCGGAGATGGCGAGGGAGCCCAGGATCGCCTTGCGGACATCCTTGTTCTTCTCGGCGCCGAGGAGGGTGATGAAGGAGGTGGTGATGACGTCATCGCTGAAGTTGCCATCCTCGCCGCCGTCCTGAAGCCGGCTCAGCGCTCGCGCCGCCTGGGCTCGAACGACGGGAACTTTATCCCTCAGTCGGTCGAGCATGACGTCCTCCATGCGCTCGTAGAGGTCGTCGGAGATCTCAGCCTCGACGCCGAGGGCGTTGAGGACACCGGCGACGAGCTGGCACACGCGGAACCGGATGGCCCTGTCCTTGGCGGTGGCCAGGTTGAGAAGGAACCCGAGGAAGTTTTCGCAAAACTCGTCAGCCTCCTCCTCGGTGCCGGGGGTTCTCGACGCGGTGAAATGGACGAGGAATCGGACCACGCGCTCTGCGCACAGGTCCCTCTGTGGCGACGAAATGGGGAATGGAAGACGTGTCAGATGTGTGTTGGCGTCGTGGGGTGCCGAGTCGAACGCGATACGCGCGTGAGGTCGCGAGTCGGGGCGGGCGCGTCGCGCGGGGGATTTAGGTCCCCTTGAAAGAAATGGGACGGGAATCGCCCCGCGGTGGGGCGTCGTCCCCGCGGGTCCGGTCCCCGTCCATCGAATGTATCGCGCTTCATCGCGTGCGTGCGTGCGCGTACCTTGAACTCGAGGAGCACGGGAAGGATGCAGTTGCACAGCTCGGGGAGGAACGTGTCCGGCGTCGCGTGTCGCACGCTGGTCATCTGCTTGACCAGTTTGCGATGGACGGTCAGCGAGATCTGCGCCTCGTTGAGGATCTGCCCCACGGTGGGGAGTTGCTTCGCGGGCATGGCGTCAAGCTTGTGTCGGTTCAACGGCGATGACGCGTCGCTCAAGATGTACGTCGAGGGATGCGGCGCTCGCGCGGACGCTCCGTCGATATATGGCTGCTCGGAGCGCGGTGGACGGCTACGACCAAAAAACCGAGGCTGCACGTGTCACGAAATTTTGCCGAATTTCGGAAATCAGACCGTCATTCTTGAGTAAATTTGACATACGCAAAAGCGTTACAACGGCCACTGATTTGTTGGCACCTGATTATCTATCTAAACCTCCACACCCTCGTTCGCCGCGTGCATGCTGTCCTCGCACACCAGCAGCTGGTGGATCAACCCCAGGTAGGAGATATCCTCCCCCATCACGTCGCATAGGGAACCCACGACTTTGTCCTCGTCGTCCGACTCGTTCAGGTTGTCCAGAGCCCTGTACGCCGCTACAAACTTTTCTTGGCCCAAGTTCCGCTCCAGGTGCACCCGCAGCGCCTCGACCCTGTCGGACAGACAGCTCGTGTCGTCCACGTCGTTCAGTCTCACCGTCGCTCCGTCCAGGTAAAACTTGGCGGGGTTGATGAACGTGCTGTCGTGGTCGAGGGACACGGTCGAGTCGGTGTTTGCCACCGAATGTTTCCCCCCGTCTGTGTTTGACTTTGACGACTTTGCGTTTCTCCCCGACTTTGACTTTTCAGCCGAGGTGGCGTCCGAGGCGGTCGCCCCGTCGCATTCCGGCACCACGCCGTCCGTCTCAGCATCCGTGATGGCGACGTCCCCGCGCCCGTCGTCCTCCCCGGAGCACAGCGCGGATCCCGCCCTGATGGTCATCGGATCGTCGTCGTCGTCCGCCCCGTCTGAGATGATCGTCCCGAGCCTCGCCGCCAGTTCCTCCGGCTCGCACGTCGTCGCGCCCAGCACGCAGCCCGTCGGTGCGTCCACAAACACCCTCGCGCCGTGAACATCCGCGTGGACCTCCACCCCGGGAGGCGAGCCGCGGTGATCGCCGCGCGCGTCCGCCACGGCACGCTCCCGGTTACGCTCGGCGGCGGCTTTGTTCTCGAGCCAAACCTCCCGGCGCGGGTCAGACACGCGCTCTTGCGTTTGCGGCGACGATGAACGGGACTCACGCGGCGGGGGCAGATCGATCGTATCGGGAGCTGACGCGGCTTTCCCCTCGGCCCTCGCGCGGTTACGCTCGGCGGCAGCCTTGTTCTCTTCCCAGACGCGTCGCCTCGCATCCGCCGCCGACGGCTCCCTGGTAGTCACCCCAACCTTGACAAAGCCGTCTTGACGCGTGGGAGCCTGGCCAACCTTGACGAATCCCGCGACGCGCCCGCCCACCGGGTTCTGTCGGCTGTCCGGTCTGTCCGCGCCACCCGGTCCCGTCTGGTCGGTCGTCACCGCGTGCCACTCCGGTCGATCGGGCGAGAGTTTCTTGCGCGGGGGCGACGACGACGCGCTGGGCGGGGGCGAGATGGACGGCGCGTGTGTCGGCGAGTCGCTCGTCGCGGTTCCGGGCTTCCGGTTGTTCGGATCGTTCGTCGGCGCCGGGCGGGACGGCGCCGCGCTCGGCGGCGGCGACGGTCGCTTCTTCGTCGCCTGCGTCCTGGGCAGAGTGTCGACGCACGCCGGCGCTGAGTGTCTCGGAGGCGCCGCCGGTGAGGTACGCTTGGGAACCAAAACCTCCACGGGCTGGTTCCCCAGGTCCATCTGCGCGCGTTGCTTGTTCGCCCGAGCCTCGGCTTGCCGCCTGAGAAACTCCCGTCGAGCCTCCTCGCGCTCAGCCGCTCGACGCTTCTCCGCGTCCTCCCTCTCCCGCGCTCGAGCCTCATCCGCCCGTTTGCGACGCGCCATGCGAGCCTCCTCCTCCTCGCGAAGCTTGCGCCGCCGCTCGTCGAGCGCCTGCTCGCGGCGGCGGCGGTTGATCTCCTCAGCCTCGCGGCGGGCTTTGGCGGCGTCGGCGGCGGCGGACTGCGCCCGGGATGGAAAGTTGGGATGCTGTTCGTTCCGCGGTTGGGCGCGCGAGGGCAACGGGACGGGGTCGTAAGGTCTGGCCCTGTTCGCCGCGTGTGCGGCCCAGATGGGCACGCCGCCGCCCCGCGCGCCGACCCGGTGCACGGGGGGAGTGAACGCAACCTTCGGGTCCTTGGCGCCCCGAGCAGGCGGGTCCCTCGCGGCCACCGCCGTCGGGGGCCGCTCGCGACCGATGAGCCCGCCGCGGCTCGGCGGAGGCTTCGGAGGATCCGAAGGCTTACCAGGTGCCTTCTGGGCGGTGGGTACGCCCTCGCCGCCTGAAGGGTACGGCGCGGGTCTCGCTCTGGGCGGAGATAGCCGGACGCCGCCGCCCGCGATTTTCGAGTTGTGATCCGACGCGGGTGTCCTTCTCGACGTCGGCGCGCCGGGCTTGCGGTGTATGACGGTGTGACTGAACTCATCCGCGTGCACGTCCTCGTCGAGCCACCGCTTGGCCCTGTCCTTGAACGGCTGTTTCGATAGGATCTCGTTCACACTCGGTCGACGCGCGGGGTCCCTCTGCAGCATCTGCGCGATGACATCCCTGACGGCGCGGCTGTACCTCGAGCTCACCGGCGTGTAATTGCCTCGAAGGATCTTGACGATGAGCAGCTTCAGGCTGGCACCCTCGAACGGGTGCTGCAGCGAGCACATCTCGTACAGCACGCACCCGAGGCTCCAAACGTCGCTCTTGTTATCGTACGACTTGTTCTCGCAAATTTCCGGCGAGAGGTAGTACGGCGTGCCCACCGCGGTCTGAGCGAGCTGGGTGGTGCCGCTGAGCACCTTGGACACGCCAAAGTCCCCGAGCTTGCACCGGCCATCCGCCGTCATGAAGACGTTCTGGGTCTTGAGGTCCCTGTGCAGCACCTTGCGGTCGTGGACGTGCTTCAAGCCGAGGCACATCTGCGTGAACCAGTCCAGGATCCGGTCCTCCGCGAGGGGGACGCCCTTCTGGCGCTTCAGCCGCATGTACATGTCGCCGCCGGCGCAATAATCCATCACGATGCACAGCCTGCCGCGCTCGGTGAAGGACTCGTAGCAGGTGACGATGTTGGGATGGTGCAGCGCGCCGAGGAGCTTCGCTTCCAGTAAACTAGCCTCCCTCTCGCTCTTGGGCATCTTCGACATGTCCACCTCTTTCTGTTTGGACGATGGACGGGGGCGGGGTCAGCGGACGTTGTTGACACGGATTTTGTTGACCGCCGAGACTGCCGATCGGAGGCTCTCGGCCGGGCGGTGATGGGCGGGTGACGCACCACGACGTACTGCTTGCTCGGATCCTTGGCGACGGTCACGAGGACCGCGTGGCCGAACGAGCCCTTTCCGAGCACCTTGACTCGCTTATACTTCTCCATGGCGCGTGTCGGGCGTGTCTGCTCCAGCGGCGCGGCGCGTCTTGTCTCGAGCGATTATTTATGAGCCCGCGGCGTGGTGCGTGGTATGAGCGACGCGTGAGGGTCGCCGATGAACCGGAGGCGGGTTTTTAGGGGTTCCGACGCGTATCCGAGGTGGATAACGCGAATAACGATCCTCGAAGGGTCGCCGGGAGGTCACTCAAGGTCGTGCGTGCTTGGACTTGTGCCGTGCCGTCTTGGCGATGCCAAAAAACAAAAGAGTTGACTTTTTTTAGTTGCTCTGGCAGTTTTTGGATTGGCTCAAGGACTCGAGAACGGAGGTATGTTTTCCCCATAGAACGCAATCCGTCTGGCTCCGTGCGTTACGATCTGCCACAAACTGCCAAAGGGGGGAAGAAATCGAACAGGTCCAACAGATTTCGCCACACTACTTTGGATCGGGCTCGATGACTGCGGCCGCCGAGCCTCCCGCCACCAAGCCGGTGGTGCACTCGTTCCCCTCCGACCTCGTCGAGGCGGAGGCGGCGCAACGCGCGAAGGAGGATATTCGCCGCAAGGTCGAGGCCGAGCTCGTCGCGGCGCTCACGTCTCTCGAGACGGCCAAGAATGCCAAATCGTTCGGGGGCTCCGATAAAGAGAATTCCGAGACGGGCGGCGACAGCACCAAGCTGAAGGACGAGCTCGCGCGGACCAAGGAGGAGCTGAACGGGTGCAGGTTCCTTCTGCGAGACGCACAGAACGCGCTCGCCGACGAGGCGGCCAAGACGGAACAGGCGAACAAGGCTGCCGAGCGGTGGGAAGGCGAGGCGAGCAAGCTCCGGGACGAGCTGGCGAGCGTCAGGGATGAGCTCGACAAGGCGCGCGTGGCGACCGCCGCGGCGCAGGGTTTCGTGAAGCGTCATCAGGAGATGCAGCGCAAGCAACAAGAAGCGGCGGAGATGGTGCGTCAGGCGGAGGAACTGAAGCTCGCGGTGGAGAGCCAGGCGGCGACCGTCGAGCCCCCGAGCGCCGAGGTGCCGGAGGAACCATCCGCGCCGGTGGAGGAGAACATGCGCCACCCGCCTCCGCCTCCGAGGTCACCCGCGCGAGCCGCGCCCAAGCCTGGCCAGGACGCCTTCCCAAAAATTGACGTCGAGAAGGTCAAGCTCGCCAGGGAGGTGGCCAAGCAGACGCAAGAGGCGCTCAGGGCCCAGGAAGCCGCGATTGAGCAGATTAACAAGCTTGTGGTTGAAAACACTCGGCTCGGCAAGGAGCTCGCGGAGGAGAAGAAGAAGACGGGAGCGCTGGAGAACATCGGCCAGGACATCGGTCAGGCCTTCAAGGGTTGGTGGGGCTAACTCTCTACAGATACATATCATGATATCGTCGCTAACTCGTATCGTATCAGTCGTCCTCGCGGAGAACCTTTTCGGATTTCGCAATCACCGTTCGCGCGAGCGCCTCGATCTCATCCCGGCCTCGCGACCCCGTCACGGATGATGCCCACGCCCGTCGACGTAAAGCCTCAGCCTCCGCCAGCCTCGCCTCCCTATCCGCCACCGCGGATGCCAGCCTCGCCTCCGCAGCCTCGAGCTTGCTCCTCAGAACACCCGCGCCGGGGGTCGTAACGTCCCCGGCTCCGCGGCGCGGCGTGATGGCCCGTGTGACTCTCGAGCTCGAGTTTTGGAACGAATCCTTTGGTTTGCGGTTAGTCGGCGAGTTGGGCCCGGCGTCGCGTGAAGCCGACTGACGCGACGCGCGCAGGGCGGCGACGCGGGCGTCCGCCCTGCGTCGTGCCTCCTCGGACGGCGACTCCGCGCCGATGAGACGAAAATCTCGACGAGTGTGAGACACCGAAGCCCGTTGCGCCGTCTTCGGCGCGGAGAGGGACGCGCGGGGGGTCATGAACGGCTCGGGTACGTCGCGCCCACGCGCCCACGATGCACGCGCGCGCGTCGCCGCGGACTCTCCGACGCCCGAGACGGCGCGCGCGCGCTCCCACGCCTCAGCCTCGGCTCGCATAGCCGACCGAACCTTGCTCCGGGACTTGTACCCAAAGTCCACAGGGCTCTTCGCGGGCACCGAAGTCTTCTCGCGGCTGGGCACGAACGGGGTTCGATCGACACCGGGTTCACCCCAGGATCCCTTGACCGAAGCCGAGGCGGATCCGACGCCCCGCCCCTTGCCCGACTGCGAGAGTCGAATCTCCCTCGCCCGCTGGTCCGCGCTAAGCCGCTCGAGCCGCACAGCCTCCATCACCGCGATCTCAGCCTCGGTGCGGGCATCCTCCACCGCCCTGTGCGCCACCGCCGCGGCGGCGAACGCGGCTTTCCTATGGCGATCCGCGTCGGACTCGTTCCGGTCGGAGGATTCCGCCGCCGCCGCCCACTTGGCGCGCATCTTGGCCAGAGCGCCGTCCAACTCCCGCTCCCTTCGCTCCAAGCCAGACGCGAAAGCCTTGGCGAGCACCAACTCGTCGGTGAGAGCGCGAACCTTACCTTCCAGCGCGATGCCGCGTGACCTGGATGCGGCGACCGCGGACTCTGCGTCCCTGATTCGCGCGGCGGATGTCCTCGCCGCGTGGTCCGCCGCCGCGGGCTTGGCCTCTATCCACATCGACTCCGTCAGAAACGGAGTTCGGCTGGTCACGCCCCCGACCCTCACCGTGCACCGCAGCGCGTTGCCACCCTCGCCAAAGTAGGTCGAGCGGTACTCGACCACGAGTCTGCCCTCCGACGACTTGCCCGGGATCTGCGTCTTGGACTGTACATCGTCGTCGGCGGGGTAGCGATTGCCGAAAACTTCGCGAAGATTTTCCGAGACGCGCACGCAGAGGCGCTCCCCATCCTCCGAGTTACACCTCTGTCGCATCGCCGCGGTGACGTCCACGCCGTCGGGGAACGACGGATGCCCGAGCAAGGTGCCGCGGACGATCGCCAGCCGCGCCTTGGAAGTGACCTTCCGGCGGCTGCCTCCCGTGCGGACGGGGGCGCGTTCGTCGTCATCCGATTCGTCCGACAGAGTTCCGCTCGGCGCGCCATCCGGGAAGAGCCTGGCGTGAAGCCTCTGCGCCCGCGCCGCCGCCTTCGCCGCGCGTTCCTCGGCTAGTGCGCACTCCGACGCCATCCTGGCCACCTCGTCCGTCGCGACACCGAGCTCCGCGCGCGCCGTCTCCAACTCCTCGGTTCGTTCCTGGGTTGACCGCTCCGACGAGTTCAGCTTGGCGAGGATCGTCTCCTTCTCACCCGCGATTTGTTCAACCTGCTCCCTTCGCCGCGACCGCTCCTCCCTGAGCGTCTCCGCCAAGTCGCTGAGTTCCTGGGTCTTCTCCCGTAGACGTAAGGTGACCAGCTCCTTGCCCGCGCTGTGCGTCTTGAGCTTCATGGCTGACTCCGACGCCGCGCGCTGGGCCGAACCCATGTGCCTCTCCATCTCGAGCGCGGCGGCCGCGGCGGAGGTCACGTCCCCCCTCGCGCCGCGGAGCTGATCCCTGAGCTCCTCCGCCCGAAGCTCCGCGGCGGCGCGCGCGGATGAAGCGGATAAAGCGGCGGACGAGGACACCTCCGCCTCGGTGCGCGCCGCGGCGGCTTCTCGCAGAGCTTCGTTCTTTTCTCGCTCGTGCGACGCGTCCTGCGCCTCGAGGTTCGCGACTCGAGCGGAGAGCGCGCGGTTCTCCCTCGTCGTCTTGTTGATACCCTCCCTGAGGCTCTCCCGTTCGGTTTCCGCGTCTGCCTTGTCAGCCTCGGCGCGCGTGACCTGTTTCTGGAGTCGTTCTTGCATCGCATCCGCCTCCCGCAGTCTAACCTTGAGAGTTTCAACCTCCTGGACCGCGTACATCTCCGCCTTGAGCTTGTTCTCGTCGTCGGTGCGGGCCCGAGCGGTGGACCCGGCCTCGAGCCTCGCGATCGTCGCGCGCAGCGATCCGCACGTCTCGACCGCGTCGGCTTCCTTCCCGCGAAGGTCTCCGACCTCAGCCTCGAGGGAGTCAATCTTTGCACGTTTCCCGGCGAGTTCCTTTTCGAGACTGGCCACCTCGCCCTTGGCGGCGTCGCGGCGTCGTTCCGCCGCTTCCACCTTCGCGGCGGCCGAGTCTTGCTCCGCCTTGACGTCCGCGAGTGCCGTGGACGCATCCTGAGTGGCGGCTTCGAGCTCCAGGGTCTGTGCGAACATCGTCTCCTTGTCGGCGACGGCGACGGCTAGCTCGGCGCGGAGCTTGGCGATTTCAACCGACGACTCAGCCTCGGCAGACGCGGCGAGATCCGTGAGCCGGTCGTTGACCTCCTTCGACGCCAGCGTCTTCCGCTCGCTCTCCCGCAGGTCATCCTGAAGTTTCTTGCACTCAGTCTCCAGAACGAGGTTTCGCTCGGCGCTCGCCTCGAAGTCGGCTGACAGCGCGGCGTACCTCTCGGCGTAGACGCGTTTCTCCTCGGCGGCGGCGACTGCTGCTTCCTCGGCGGTGTGCTCGAGCTCGGAGATCCGCCTGGCGACCCCGGAGTCCCTCGCGGTCTCCCTCGCGGCATCCTCCGAGTTGGCCTCCCACAGCGCATCCAGCTCGCGTTTGAGAGCGTCGCGCTCCTCGTCCCAGGCGGACCGCATCTGAGATTTCTCCGCCGCGTGTTCCGTCCTCGCCGCCGCGAGCGCCGTCTCGACGGAGCTCAGGCTCTCATTGGCCTTCTCCGCCGAATCCGCGCGTGCCTTCGTCGTCTCCAGTCGCTGCTCCAGCGCGGCCACCTTCGTTTGGAGCTCGGTCAGCTGTGCGCGAAGCGACGCGGCCGTTTTAGCCTCGGTCTCGGCGTCGGCCCTCGCCGCTTCAGCTTCCGCCTTGGCCGCGCGAGCGGAGACCAGAGCCGCATCCGCCGCCTCCTCCGCGTCGCGTTTCGCCGTCCTCGCCTCATACAACACCTGGTCCTTGTCCCCGGCGACGTCCGCGACGGCCTCGGCGCGCTCCAGACGTAAGCCCGTCTCCCGTAAGTCCTCGGCCGTCTTGACCAGCTCACCCTCCAAGGAGGCGACTGCGGATTCGAGCTCGGTGACGCGCGCGGCGGACTCCGCGGATGACCGTTCCGTTGTCGCTCGTTCTTTCGTCATCTCGTCGAGCTTACGTTTGGCGTCCTTCGCCGCGGTCTTCGCGCGCGCGCATTCCTCGCGGAGCCCGTCTGCATCGCGCACGGTCTCCTGCAGCTGCGCGTCGATCTCCGCGGCTGTGGCCTTGACCTTGTCAACCTCGGTCATCGCGGCGAGCGCGGCGGCGCGCTGCGTTTCGGCGTCGGATTTGGCAGACTTGGCGTCCGCCTCGGCGCTCTCCCTCGCGACCTTCTCGTCCTTCGCCTCCGACCTGGCGGCCGCGACGTCGCCCGCGAGGGCTTCGCGTTCTCGCGCGAAGGAGGACTCCGCCTCCGCCAGGGTCCGCTCCAGGGCGGCAACCGCCCCGGCCGGCCCCGGCTGGGAAGACACGTCACCAGCCTTCCCCCCGTCGGACGAGGACAGCATCTGGTTGAGTCGATCGACCTCCCGAGTGAGCCGGTCCTTCTCGTCGGTCAGCGCGGCGGAGGCTTCGAGCGCCCGGGCCGCATCGTCGACGCCGCGCTTTGCCGCCTTCTCGGCGTTTTCAATCTTTTCGTTGGCGGCGGAGCGCAGCGTCGCGATTTCATCCTCCTTCTCCTTGTACGCCGCCTGCGCCTTCTCGATCTTGGCGTTGGCATCCGCGCGGAGGCGTTCGATCTCCTCCTCCTTTTGTGTGTAGGCGGTCTCCGCCTTTTGTATCTTGGCGTTGGCATCCGCGCGGATCTTCTCGACGTCGTCGTCTCCGTTATTCTTGCCACCTTTTTTACCCTTGCCCTTGCCCTTGCCCGCGCCGCCCGCCGTCTGCGCAGCCTTGAGCTCCGCGTCCTTCTCCTTGTACGCCGCCTCGGCCTTTTCAATCTTATCGTTGGCATCAGCGCGAACCCGCTCGAGCTCGGCTTCTTTTTCCTTGAAGGCGGCCTCGGCTCTCTCAATCTTTTGGTTGGCGTCGGCTCGGATCTTTTCGACATCCGCATCCCCGGGGGGAGACTCGGAGAGTTTAGCCTCGAGCGCCTTCTCGTTCTCCTTCATCGTCTTGATCAGTTTGTTCGCAACCTCCAGCTGGACCTTTTTCTTGTCCAGCTGGGCCTGGAGCTCTTTTATGTTGGCTTGTATACTGGCCGGGAGCGAGGGATCCGTCTTCTTCGTGTCCTTCTTCGCCGCGGCCAACTCCTTCTCCATCTCTCTGTACGCCGCCTCCGCCCTCTCAATCTTGGCGTTAGCGTCCGCGCGAAGCCGCTCAGCCTGCTCGTTCGCCGCCGCCATCTCCGCGCGCGTGGCCTCCAGCTCGTGCTGCAGCTCCTCGGCCTTGTTCGCCTGCGCGTTGGCGGAGTCGAACGCGGCGGCTGTCATGGCGCCGCTCTCCGCCTCCTTCCTCTCCAACGCCGCCCTCGCCGCCGCCGCCTCCGCCTCGAGCGCCTCGACGCGCTCGTGCAGCGCCTCCGCCTTGGCAGCCTGCGTCTTGGCAGTCTCCGCGTTCGCCTCTTCTCTTGCGAAGAGCTCGGCATCCTTGGCCTTGAGCTCGGCTCGTAGGGCGACCAGGTCCGCCTCCGTCTTTCGCAGCAGGTTTTTCTGCGTGGCCACCGCGCGGTCCTCGGCGTCTCGGTCCTTGACCCCTTCCGCGATGCGCTTCTGCGCCGTCGCGAGCTCATCCTTGAGCCCGGTTTCGTTATCCCTGAGCTTCTTGACCAGACCCGCGGAGACCTTCAGCTTCTTCCGTAGCTTCTCCAGCTCGGCGGCGTCGGTCCCGTCTGGGGCGCCTTGAGAGCTTGGGGATTTGTCAGCCACCGCGGCGATCGCCTTGGCGTGCTCGAGCTCACCCTCGAGGTCGGTGATTCGCCGCGTGGATGCGCCGAGCGCGTCGTTCATGGCTTCTTTGATCTCTTCCTCGCGTTCCACGGCCGCCTGGGTGCGTTCGGTGATGGGTGAGAGGTCAGCTACGGTGTGGGCGGGGCGGTGGGATCTACTCGGCACTTCAAACCCCGTCGTCGGGTATCCGGCGCGGGACGTCGTGGCGCTGGGTTTCACTCGGACGGCGCTCACCTTGCACTGCGCTTGCAGGGTCTCGTTTGCGATCTGCAGCATGTCCAGTTCGTCCTGTCTCTGCTGCAGCTTGCGCTGCAGATCCTTAGTGGACGCATCGTCGCTCGGCTCCTGAGATTGTTGGATGGGAGGAAGGAATTGTAAACAACGGGCGCAGGACGATTGACCCGCGGGGGAGGAGAACGCCGGGGGAGAACGCCGGGCTCGAGTGTACGCCGGATCCGGATGATCGTACCGTCTTCTTGGGCGTCCGAGAGAACATGTCGAAGACGCCGCCGGATGCTTCCCGCTCCCCGGTCTGATGACCGCGCCCTGAATTTTGCCCTCTGTGGGCAGATACCGATTGCCACTTCCGCTGAGGAGCAGCTGACTGGAGCACATTTATTGCGCCGTGGTTTGAACGCGCCGAACGTCTCATTATGTGTGCGTCGAACGGTCTTCCTATACACATATGAACGTCTACGCGTGTATTTAATGTCTTTACTCTACTGCCCGCCCGCCTCTTGTTGCAGCCGCGCGATGGCGGCGTGGAGTTCGTTTGGGTCCACGTTTCCGAGTCCGTCAGTCCCGCCGCTGCCGCTGGGTCTGACCCCGGGGTTCAAAGCACCCGCCTGGCCCATCGCGCCCGCCTGGCTCATCGTTCCCGCGCTCACACGCATGTTGACTCCCAGTCCGGTCGCCTGGGTCGCCATCTGCGCCGCCTGAGCCTTCATCAACGCCGCGTTTTGCATCTCCTGCAGCTGTTGCTGTTGCAGCCGAGCCAACAAATTTGCGGCGTCGCCTCCAGAGTTGCCGACGCTCCCGAGGCCCCCGAGTCCACCCAGGCCGCCGAGGCTGCCGATTCCACCTCCAGTACCGGCGAGGCTACCAAGGCCGCCACCCAAACCGCCTCCAAGCCCGCCTCCAAGCCCGCCTCCAAGCCCGCCTCCAAGCCCGCCTCCAAGCCCGCCGCCGAGACCGCCCATTCCTAAGCCACCGAGACCGCCGAGGCCGCCTAGACCGCCGAGACCGCCGAGACCGCCAAGACCGCCGAGCCCGCCGAGCCCGCCGAGCCCGCCGCCCTGCTGCGACTGTCGCAGTGCCGCGAGGAGCGCACCGGCGTTCGCATCGCCCCCGAAGCTGCCGGAAGTAGCGGCCAACATCGAGCTCAGCTGGTGTTGCTGTTGCTGCTGCTGCAGTAGGTGCGTTTGTTGCAGTTGTTGAAGCTGCTGCTGCTGCCGCTGCTGAGCCTGCTGCTGCTGCTGCTGCTGAGCCTGCACCATGAGGAGGAGGGTCGCCTGGTCCACCTTGGGGAGGAGGTGAGGGAGGGCACCCGCCGCTGGGACCAGGCTGGGTTCCGCGTACTTGGGTTTGGACCTCACGCCCAACGGACGCGTCACCAACCCCCCGGACCCAGCCTGATCAGAGCGCTGCTGAAGCGTCTTGGCCCTGTACCTCAGCTTCTTGCGCAGCAAACGGGTATCGCACGTCTTGTTGTCGCGATCGAAGGCTTGGAGAGGGTGGAACGTTCGACACGCCTGGCACTCCCTACTAGCCACACCTTCGTAGACGACGACGAGCGCCCCTTGGTGGTGCGGGCACGTGAGCGGAAGTCGCGCTCCTTGGTCCACCGGCTGCTTCCGCGGGATCATGCAGTTGTCCACCAGGCAGCAGCACTTCTGCTTGTCGATATGTTGCCCTCGCTTATTTGGCTGATATACAAGCCCCGCCGACGTATGCCCAAAGGCGGCTGGGTTGCCCGGCGCGGTGGTGGCAGACACGAGTGATCCCAGATCATGGGAGTAGGCGTACGCGTTCCCGCCGGCTTGAAGAGTGTGTCCAGCCGCCGTCATCAAATCGAGCTTCATCATCGACGAGGTGGTAGCGGCGTCCTCGTTTCCCCGCGTCGGCGCGTCCATCATGACGCCGCCGATGTTCACCTCGTGCGCCGCCCCGCCGCTCGCCGCGGCGGATATCGACGCGAACGGGTCGGCGGCGGCGATGGAGATGGACCCCCGATTGGCGAGTGAATGGAACCCCCCCGGGACGATGGCCTCCTCGACCGGCTTCGCCTTTCGCTCGGCGCCGACCGGCACCTTGAAAAAGGTGACGAGCCACTTGTCGCTCGAGCCCTCCTCCACGCACGCGGGGGCGTGCCAAGCCTCCGGGCACGTCCCCGCGTCGTCACCGTGCCAGAAGACAACCGCGCGGCCCTCCTTGGGGCGAATCAGCAGCCCCGGAACGCCGTCGCCCTCGAACACGGTGCCGCGCATGGACTCCGGGCACTCGCCCCTCGTCGGGTGCCGCCCGTGATGCCGCACCGCCGCGTACCTCGCCTCGCACTCGGCCATGGTCAACTTCATCCCTTGGTTGTCGCCGGTTCCCCCCTCTGGAACAGCCATCCCGTCCACGCCGCCCATCGCGCGCAATCCCTCGACGCCTCCATCTTCCACGCCTTCATCCTCAACGCTTCCTTCCTCGACACCTCCATCCTCGACACCTCCTTCCTCCACGGATCCTTCCCGGGCGAGGTGCCCGAACTCGGCCGCGATGGGGAGGTCGTCGCTCGAGTCGTCGGAGTCATCGCCGCCGAAATTGTCGTGAAACACCAAGTGGGTCCCGCGCTTGCCGTGCAGCGCCAGCCTCGCGCGCAGCTCGTCCCCTTCCCGCGGGTCCGTGTCGCCCATGACGCACGGGAAGAACGTCTCGCCGCCCGGGCTCGGTGCGCTGGACGCGTCGCCGTCGGTATCCCCGAGGGCGACTCTCTCCACGTCGCTGAGGTACACAAAGACGGTGCATGCTCGGAGGTCGTCCCTGTTGTGGTCGTGGTGGCAGTTGACGAGCCTCGCCCAGCGTGAGGCGTCGCCGTCCTTGGCGCGGTCCTCCCGGAGGAGGAACCCCTCGGAGTCCACGCTGTCCTCCCGCGCCGCGTCGCCCTCCTTTCCGTCGTCCCCTCCCACCGCGCCCTCCGCCTCGCCCTCCGCGCGCTCATTCTCGGGCGAGGCGACGCGCGCGGAGGTGTGCGCGACCATGACGGAATCTTTCGCCTCGTTGATGCCGACGTTCGTGACGTCCGCAGCCTTGGCGGAGAGCGCGGAGAGCGCCTTCGAGGCGAGCGCGGTGGCGTCCGCCGAGCGGTACACCACGCCGAGGAGCGGGGGATCTGCGAACCTGCGCAGGGGTTCACGCAAGGACTCCGCCAGGCCTTGCTTGGCGTCGGCGACGAGCGCACGGCACTCCTCGGGACTCGCGAACCCGTCGATGATCTGCCACACGCCGCCCGTCTGCTTCGTGTCCGGAAGGCGCCAATGGACGCGCGTGGACTTCGAAGGCGCGGGCACGTCCATCTCTTCATGGACGCCGTCGTTTGGGCCGAAATTCCTCGTCTCCTCCACCTTCGTCGCATCTCCGTCGCCCGGCGACGTCGGTGGGTCGTGCCGGGCCCTCTTGGTGGGCGGAGACGTTTCTCCGTCCATGTTACTAAACACCGTTCGCGACCGTCAGCGAAGGTTGCGACGCGTGACCCCAACAAACGCGCGCGACGCAGTGCGACTCGACAACACTGGTCGGGAGAAAAGGAAAACTGTGGGAGAAAAGGATGATACGTTTTTACGAAGGCGTTTCTTCTCACTAAAAGCTCATACGGACTCGGTCGTCAAAGTCGGTGTCGAACGTGAGAAAAACGTTAATGTGTGTCATATTCTGGAGACAGGCTGGAGATCGGTGAAAGTTCCTGTACGTACATTGGAGATCCCGTTCATTGTATGTGTTTATTACATGTTTCCGTATATTTCCCGTATCTTACTCGAGCCGTCCGGGTCGCTCCGACATTTTTTATTCTGGAAAACCCTGGAGTAGCACTATCATCGAGTGAAATCACAGCAAGTGGACCTCTCTATCATATCGGTTCCGTGTTTCGCGAGCATCTGCTTGGTATTAAACCCGCGCGCCACCGAACCGTCCGGCCCGGTCGCGACGCGTGACTAGTAAAATGAAATGTAACCTCCTCAAGAAATCGATAAAACAATCACCGACGCCGCGTCTGATCCGACGCGACATAAAACAACAACATCCATCGCGGCGTGCGCGCACACGCGGCCGCCATTTATCGTCGCCGCCGCGGAACCTCCGCCTCGGGTCCCAAACTCTCTCCGAGCCCTTTCAAGGCGACCGATTCAAGCGCGCGACGTTCACCCGCGATGGAACCACACTCAACCCGATTCACTCCGGCGGAACTCCACTCCGGCCGCGAGCCAATCCACGTCTCTTCGTCACGAATCCACGTCTCTCCGTCGCGTCTCACCGGCGTTCGCAATTAAATTAGTACATGAAGGCGGGGGAGTTGACGTCCTCGACGAAATCGATGGAGCCCGAATCGACGGGCTTCATCGCGGCGATGGAGAGCAGGTGGAAGGCGAAGGACGCGATGAGGGGCGCCTTCTCCATGGGGGACTCCGCCTTGGCGAGCTTCTGGTTCACACCGACGAGCTCGTCGAGGTGCATCTTAAACTTGGGGTCGTAGGTGTCGATGACCTGGGGGAAGATGGACGCGGTGGTCTTGTTGGTCTGGTGGATGACGTGCATGTTGAACTTGGTGGTGTCCAGGCCGATGGACTCGTAGAACTCGGAGCGGGAGTGGTCGTTGAGGTACATGGTCACGTACACGGACAGGCAGAAGAACCTGGCCCACAGCTTAGCCTCGAAATCGTTGATGAACTCGGGCCTCGCCTTGAGGCACGCGGTGAAGAAGTCACCGTGGCGGTTCTCATCCTGGCACCAGTTCTCGAAGTACTGGAAGATGGGGTAGAGCTGGTCGTTGGGGTTCTCCTGGAGGTGGCGGTAGATGGAGATGTACCTCCAGTAGCCGATCTTCTCGGACAGGTACGTCGCGTAGATGATGAACTTGGGCTTGAAGAAGGTGTACTGTTGATCGATTTCGAGGAGGTTGAAGGAGGGCGGCGTTTGGTCAGTCGATCGGGCGTGGTGAACGGAGACGAGTGGTTCGATGAAAGTGGTTTGAACGCGTTTTGGTGTCAGCGCCGGTGAGTCACACGACCGAGTCTGGGATTCACGAGGACACCTCGTGACGAAACGAACCCCGGGGTCGAGGAAGGAATCGATTGGATGAAAGAAAGAGGAGCGACTCGAGGAGGGGAAAATTATCCGAGACTCGATCGGGGACGCAACGTTCGCGGCGCCGAGACGGGGAGAAAGTACGGGGCGCGGATCTCACCTGGCGGTTCTTGGTGAGGAAACCGAGGTCGAGCGCGAGGTTGAAGTCGGACATCGCCTTGTTGAGGAAGCCCGCGTGCCTGGCCTCGTCGCGGGACATCAGGGTGAAGATCTCAGCCGCGACGGGGGCGGTCTTCTTGAGCCTGCGGCCGAGCTCCTTGTAGAGGAGGAAACCGGAGAACTCCGCGGTGCATGAGCGCTCGAGGAACTCGATGAAGATGCGGCGGGATTCGCCGGTGATGCCGTCGGCGGCGGACTTGAAAGAATCGTTCCTGACGAAGTGCTTCTGGTTGAAGTCCTCCCTGAACTCCTGGAGGATGGCCACGAGCTCAGCCTCGTCGAGGTTGGGGTTGATCTCGGTGCTGAAGAGCTGCTCCATCTCGTCGAAGTCGGTGGTGTAGAAGCGGGGGGTGAGAAGGTTCTCGTCGGAGGCCTCCTTGATACCGTCGCGCATCTTCTTGATGCCGGTCTCGGTGTCGACGTCCGCGGCGGCGCGAACCTTGAGGGAGGCGCCGCGCAGGCCCTTGGGGGCTGCGAGGGTGGCGGTCCTGGTGCGGGAAGCCTTGGAGAGCTTCGCGGCGCCGCGGACGGGCGCCACGGAAGCCATGCGCATGACGGCGGCCATCTTTCCTTGGAAGAAGGGTGGACGGTCTGTGTGGTTTTCGGGGCGAGCTAACACCGGATAGGCGCCGCGCGTGTGTTCGAATGGCGCGCGGCACCGATCGACGTCACCCATCAAATCTATCGATATCTCCGCTCGATAGGGGAAACGGTATCGAGATTCGAGATTTTATTGCCCCGAGGACCGCTCGACGGTGAGACACGCCTCACTTTTTCCGTCTAATTAACCCGTGTTACGCCAGGTTGTGCCATTTGCCTATATCGGATTTGCGCTGATTTTTATTTCCGCGAGTTCATTGGCCAACACACGGCAACCCGGCGTCTCATTGGCGCAGAGGCGAGATCTAGATTTACCAATTCACCGATGGGAGTGTTAGTTTCACCGAAACATCGATGAATTCGGAACGTCGATCGGTGGTTTGACCGGTGGTGCGGCCGTGATTTGACCCACGTTCATCGGTGGAAAATATCGGCAAAAAAGTCTCGGACGTGCCTTGAGCGGATAGCCCGATAAATTCACAACCGCGGGTGAGTCCGGGTGAGTTTTTCAAAAAAGGCTTTTTGTCTTCGAATGGCGCGGCGAGCTCGAGCCGCCTCTCTCCCACCCGCTCGCATCCCAAGATTCACGCGAGTACGTGGGCGACGACCTCGTGTGTAAAGCTAATGTCTTATGTATCAAGTTAGTTGTTTTAGTACTCGCGTGTCCGTACTCATCGGACGCCCCGCCACCCCCCGTGGAGGATCTCAACTTCGACTAAATTACTGGTCAAAGACGCGGGAGAAGCCGGCGCCGTCGGAGGCGAGGCCATCCTTGTACATCTTGCCACCGAACTTGATGGACGCGGGGTTCGCGTTCTTGCCGATGCTGCGCATGTTGTTGTTGGCACCGACGCGACCCTTGTTGACCTTCTCGGGGTACACACCATCCTTGGGGTGGAGGTACTGAACCTCGCCCGAGGGGAAGACACGGTAGACGCACCCGTTGATCTTGTTCTTGGCGCGCATGCTGTTGAGGAGCGCGAGGCACTGCTCCTTGCGGGCGAGCTTAAGCAGGTTGGGACCCTTGCGCATGATCGCCGCGCCGCCAGTCTGTCGAGAGAAAGAAAGAAAGGGACGGAAAAGGCGAGGTCAGTCGTCGTCCGAGGATCCATTGGGCGCGATATTTTCTTCGCAATTGGTTGGCGCAAAGCGACGGGCTTCAAACGCGCCGGGTTCGGGCGCGCGTGCCAGGGTTTGGCGAGCGAGACGGGCGTCGATGCGATGCCGACGTTCGCGTTCGATCGGAACCGTGGACGACGTTCGTCTCGAGCGCCCGGCGCGCCACCCCGCGCGTTCTGGATCCAAAATTCAAGAGCCCCTCCAATACAGACAAGGAAAGGGGGCTTCTCAAGATAGGGTGCGCGTCGCGGGCGATCGCGCGCGAGCGCGGACCCCGCGCGGGTCGGGGAGGCGAAAATAACGCACCGGCATCTCGAAGATCATCTCCTTGGGCGCCTCCCAGGTGAGCACGTAGAACTCCTCGACCTGTGATTGGGAGATAAGCGAGGGGGAGGGGAGGTCAGCGTGCTGCGCGAGCTCGTGCGAGTTTACAACGGCGCGGATAGTGGTGGGTCCGGATGACGGGCGCGCGTCGCGAACGCGCGGTCGTTCACCCGGCCGAGACGTCACAAACGGAAAGAACACGAACGTATTCTATCGCCGTGCGCGTCGTGTGGGGGGTTTCCGGCCGCGATCGACGACGGCGCCGCGCGTCATTCGAGGCTCCGATCCGCGTTCCACGGAGCAAGTTGCCGCTAATAGAAAAAAGATGCCGGTGCTCACCTGAGCCTTGCGGAGCAGACCGCCGGTGCTGCCGCCGAAGATGGGGGAGGGGGTGTTGGGGTTGAGCTTGGGGGGGCTCCAGGGAGCCTCCTCCTTCTTCTCAGCCTTCGCGGGCGCCTTCGCCTCCTCGGCGCGCACGACGAGGCGCTCCGCCCGGCGGGAGGAGAGAGACACGGACGCAGCCTGGACGGGCTTGCCGGCGAATCCCGCCTTGAGAGAGGCGCGGCCGGACGCCTTGGTGGAGGCGACGGGGGCGATACGCATGGCGCACTGCGCCTGAACGATAGCGGCCATGATGCTGAAGCTTTGGCTGCTGTGTTTCGTGTGGTTACGGGTGCGGTAATGGCGCCCGCGTCGCCTTCCGGCCCGTACAAGCCCCAATCGGTCCTCGGCTTTTCCCAACGAGTTACGAGCTTTCTGTATCTTCAACCGCGATTTTGGACCAATAGGCGACGAGCAGGCACTTCTCACGTTTTCCCAGACTGGTTTTTTTGTAAAGAGTCAGATCAGTTTAAATGGAGAACGACGGTTCAACGATTCTCGGTGGTGCTTCCGCAGGCTCGGGCACATCGAAAAGCCGAAAAGCGCGGAGCTCGCCCGAGCGCCCGCATTGCGCCATTCTTCATTCACTGCTGGAGGCGCCGAGAGAGTCCTTGAGCCGCGTGCATGTCGGCGAGCTGGGCGTTGGTCGCCGCCGCGCGCCCCGCGGGTTCAGGGCTCGTCGGTGGCCCCCGCGCGTCCACGTCCGATGGGTCCGGGGCTGAACACCGCGCGTGCAACGGGCCGACGGTCCACCGCGGCGAGAACAAGGCGGCGAGTGGAAGGCGTCGAGTCCCACTGAGAGGTCCCGGACCCATCCGCGGGACCTCCGGGAACGTGGGACCCTTCCAGCGCACGGACCGTGAGCTCCTCGATGACGAGTTCAATTCCCTCAGGGCCGCGAGGGGCGTGGTCACCGCGCTCGGGGTCGACTACGGCACCAGACGCGCGGGCATCGCGGTGAGCGTCGGCGGAAACTCGACCCGGCCCGTCGCCGTCGTCCCGTCGGTACCCCCGTCCGCGCTCATCGACGTCGTCTTAGAGACCGCGATGCGCGAGCGCGCGGACGTCATCGTCGTCGGCCTCCCCAAACCCCCGAGGGACTTCCACGCGGAGCGCGCGGAGCGACGGCGACGGGAACTCTACGGCGCCGTGGTGGACGTCTCAGATCTCTCGGAACTGTACTTCGACGCGGAGGACGTCGCGGACGACATCGGGGCGGACGCACTCAAGGCTCGATTGGGGTCGTACTCGATGAAGCAGGGCGGCACGTTGGAGGAGCGCGCGTGGAGGCTGTGGCGTCTGGTGGAGGCGGGGGGTGATTTGGATCTGGTCCCGAGCGGCGCGTTTGTCGGCGGCGAGGCGGGGAAGCGGACGACGTGCGCGGCGGTCAGGAACGCCAGGGATGCGGACGGCGGGACAGTGGGAGATGGACTCCTGGGTGGTGATAAAACCCTAACCCTAAACCCTAAACCCCGGGGCCGCGCGCCGGTCAAGATGCACGTGTTGGCCCGGAGATTTGCCGAGAACCTGGCGGATGCGGCGCGCTCCGCGGGTTTGTCTTCGACGATGAAGGTTGTCATGGTGGACGAGTCGGCGACGTCGGCGGAGGCGGACCTCATCGCGGCGACCGCGCGTAAAGGACGGGGTTTGAAGGATAGGGCGAAGGGCGCGCACCTGGACGACATAGCGGCCGGGGTGTTGCTCGATCGATACTTCGCCGGAACGCACGGCGAAGCAGAGGAGATTCCGCCGATGGGATCCGATAGTAGGTAGTGAACGGGTGTACCTTAGGTCTAGCGGGTGTATCATAAGTCTATCGATGACGCTACGTCGTTAGTCTGACGAATCGCCGAGCGTTCCGTCACCCTTTGACTTTGACGACGGTTTCTTCCCTTTGCGTCGAACGCGTTCCCGTTCCGCCCTCGCCTTGGCCTTGGCGGCTTCCTCCTCCTCCGCCTCTTTCAGCGCCTGGTCCAACGACTTGAGCACGAACCCGTGCGGGACTTCGAAGTGGTCGATAGGTAGCCCCGACATGCCGTCGTCCGTGGCGGGGAGACGCGCGAAATCCTTGAATCGCATCACGACGTACACCGTCATCGCTATCGGCACCGTCACCTTCACCGGGAAAGCCCCGCCGTGGTCGGCTCGCCAGTACTGTATGAGCCGGTTAGCCTTGTTCAGGTGCTTGTTCGCGTGCGACATGACGTCCAGGATGGGTAACAGGTCGTCGACGGTCATCGGGAACTCGTGCGCGAGCCAGCACCGGGCGGTGACGCGCCGGGGCTTCTCATCCTTACCCTCCCGTTTCTTCCGCGCTCGCTCCGCTTTCCACTTTTGTTTAGCCGTCAGAGGCGGCGGCGGTTCTCGGTTGGAGTCGGTGGGTCCCACGCGCAGTGGGGCGCCTCTCTCTCGTTTCTCTCTCGAGCCGGGACCCGCGCTGGTCGGTCGCGTATCCGGGGACGGAGCGGTGGGTTTCCTGCGTTCCACTGGCGTTCCACCCGGCGCGTCGTCGTCGTCTTCCTCCTCGGACTCAGCCTCTTGGAAATCGTTCACGCGCCTATCCACCACGATATCGGCGGCGCCCTCCTTGAACGACGCGAGGTACTCCGAGAAGGTACCGTTGACCTTGTACGCACCGTTCCGCGTCACCTTCCGCTTGGCCATCTTGCCCGACGCCTCGTAAACCTCCGTGCTCCATTCGCCAACCTTTTCCCGTTTGGTCCCGCCAAGCCACGCCTTGACGGGTTTGAACGCGACGTCATCGGCCCGGTACTTGCGCTTCGTCGGACCTTCTTCCATCATGACGTCCACCTCGTTGTCGATTCGATCCCGTTCCTCCGCGCTCGTCTCCTCCGGTTCGTTCCCCACGTCCACGCACTCGCGCTTCACGTGGTCGAGGAACAGTAACCGGGAGTCCCCGTCCTTGCCCTCAAACACCAGGCTGAATTTTCCCCTTCGCCATTTGGGTAAGATACCACCGCCGTTTTCGTCAGGGTCCTCCATCCCCTTCAACGTGCCGTCTATGCGAAGCTGCGTGCCCCTCTTGGTGATCTCGTACGTGTCCTGCGGGGCGTAGGCGCGAACGATGGGGCCGAACACCATCGAGCCGAATTCCCAGTGAATCTTCATCCGAAAGTCGGGGAGGCTCGCGAGCGTCGCCAGCAGCTTGGGCTTCTTCCGCTCAAACTGCCGCTTGCTGCGGTCCATCGTCTTGACGAACAGTTGCCGACACATCGTCCTGGAGCCCATGTGCACCGCCTCCTGCAGCGGCGTCCACCCCGCGGACGACCGAGCGTCCAACGGAAAGTCGTACTCGTCCTCCAACATAGTACCCAACGCGCTTCGGCTCCGACGAGTCACCGCCACGTGCAACGCGCTGTTACCGCACGGGTCCAAACGCCGGAGCGCGCTGCGTTCGTGCGTGCCGTCGATCCCGTCCTTCCGATCCGCCGCCCTCGCGTCGTGAAGCGCGTGGCGAACCGCGTCCACGTCGCCGTAGTACGCCGCGGCGTGGACCGGGTACGACGCCGACGACGGATCGGAACGAAGAGACCGGCTCCGATCGTTGTCGGGCCCCGCACCGCCCGAGGCCCTGTGCCTGGGACGGCCGCCGGATAGATTCGTCGCTGGATGACGTCGAACGCCACCGCTCGTGTCCGGCCTCTGGAGTTCTCTGGAGTTCTCTGGAGTTCTCTGGATCGTTTCCGTATCGACCGAGGACCCGGACTCGCCGCTGTTGAGCAGCGACAGACGGCTGTCCACCGTGGGTAGGGGTTGGAACTCGCGGTGGTGGCGCCACTCGAACGATCCGTCCCGTGACAGCCGTCGACCGGTGGGTTGAAGCGTGGGCCCCGCGGTCCGTGCCTCGTCGTTCTGGCGAATGGTCCGCGACCACGGGTCCTCGTCATCGTCATCGTCGGAGGAGGAGGAGGCGGAGGCGACGGGTCTCTTGGCCGGGACTCCGTTCGCCGCCCGTTCCTTTCGCAGCCCCTCGTCGTCGAGCGTCGTCGCTGGCGCCTTGGGCGGTGCGGTGTATCTCCTGACGTGTCGTACGTGCGCGCGGGATCCGTCCGCGCGTCGATCCGCGCGTCCGTCCACGCCGTCCGCGCCCTCGTGTCCTTCCTCCAGGAAGAGCGCTCGGTCGCTCGGCACGACATCCCGGGCGCTGACGTCCCTCTCGAGCTCCAGACGGACCATCCGCTCCCGCCGCTCACGAGTCTTCCGTGCGGCGCGGCCCGCATTCAATCGGCCCGCCGCGGCACCGGCGTCGAGGTTAGTTCCCTTGCACCCGTGTCGGTCGTCGGAGTCGGCGGTGGCGCGGGTGCCCGAGGCGGATTTCTCGGACGACGACGCGAGGCGGTCTTCGTCGTCGAGTCCGAGGTCGTCGGCGTCGGGGAGGGTCCCGGCGGTGGCGTGGGTATTCAGCGACATGGATGATAGGTCGGAGAGCACCGAGCGCGCGTCCTCAAACTCCTCCGGCGACTCGAACCCGTCCTCGCTTCCGTCGTCGCTTCCGTCATTGTCAACTCCGCGCCCCGACCACGACGGAGGATCGGACAGCGCCGACCGCGCATCCTCGAAGCCGCCGTCGGAGCACGAGTCGAACCCATCATCCGAATCAGATTCATCGGACGAAACCATTCGCCCCCGGACCGTCGCCTCGTCCCGAACCCGGCCCCGCTAGTCCGGGCGGCGGGCGATGCCAGCTATTTGTCACAATGAATGTCAACTTGTTGAATTGATTAAAAGGTGTTGGTGTCCCTCTCATCATCTTCATCATCCTCATCATCTTCATCCTCTTCATCATCCTCATCATCCCACCCGTCCTCGTCCTCGTCATCGTCGTCGTCGTCGCCTCGACGGCGTTTCTTCGACTCTGTTGGCAGCGGGTACTTCTGCTTGATGCCCGGCTCGGAGTTGAACTCGTCTTTCTCCTCGCATCCCTGCTCGTTACCCAACGCTCCGCAGCACGTCCATTCGAACAGGTCCGGCTGGGTGCGTTGCGGGACGTTCGATCGCAACTCCTTCTCCGTAAACTCCCCGCCGTTTTCATACAACAGCTTAAGCTCCCCCGGGTGGTAGTGGTCGGGGCCGTGCGCCTCTTCCTCGTCATACACTTCGAGACCCTGCTGGCCGTACTCGACCCGCGTGAGGTAGTCTTCCAAATCGGCTGCCATACCGGGGGGCAACTCGTCCTGGCCCGAGTCCTCCTCCTCGTCCTCGTCGTCCTCGTCGTCCTCGTCATCCTCATCCTCCTCGGCATCCTCCTCGTCATCCTCCTCGTCCTCGTCCTCGTCCTCGTCGTCACTCACCGCGGCGATCTCCTGTTCCTCCTCGTCGTCGTCGCTGAGGTCGCTCTCCCCCGTCCTGTTCCCGGACAGTTCCGACTCGTAATCCCCGTCCGCGGGCAGGCCGTGGTCTTCCGGCAGAGGATACTTGTCCTTGATGCCCTGCCACTTGTCCCCCGCGTCTTCGCATCCGGCGTCGATCCCGGTTGCGCCGCAGCACGTCCAGACGAACCTGTCAAGACCCTCTCGTTTGGCACGCCTCGACGTGCAATCTTCACCGGGCACGCGCAGCTGGGGGTCGATCCTCAGCTTGCCCGGGTGCCACATGGGCTTGAATTGCTCGTCATCGAAGGACTCCTCGTCGTCGCTCGGTTCTTCCGAGTGTTCGGCGGACATCGTCGTCGTTGCGTCTGCGCGCGGTCCAATTTTGATCGTCTCTTGTTGGATTATTCCGATCCGTTCCCTTTCCCGAGAAGATCTGTGTCCCGTCGTCACTTCCATCGTGCACGTCGGAATGCACAGCATGCGTCGAGGTCTCGGACGACTCGTCGGTACGGCACTGACCGCGGGAATCGCCAGCGCGGAGGCAAACCCGGGCGTCGCACGTCGTATCGGCGCCTTCCTGCCGCGATCGAACATCGCGACCCACACAGCCTCGTTGTTCGCGACCGAGGCGGACGATGCTCGAGATGCGCCGGGCGAAGGGACGTCGAGCGATCGCGTGGGCGTGGGCATGCGCGGCGACGGGACCGCGCCTCGGTTCTATAAGACAGTGGAGGTCGTGCAGGTGGAGAACGGGGGTGGGTGGGGCGTGGCGTTGGACGGCAGGACGCTCAAGACCCCCAAGCGCGCCGCGCTGGCCGTCCCGAGCAAATCTCTCGCGATGGCCATCGCCGCGGAGTGGGAGTGGCAGAGCGGACGGTCGATTCGCCCGTTCACCATGCCGCTCATGGGTTTAGTGGCCACCAGCATCGACAATATGTCCCAGGCGGAGGTGCGAGATTTTCACATCCGCAAGCTCCTCGAGTATTTCCCCACCGACGTCGTGCTCATCAAGCACGAACCCGGCGCGCTCGCGGATGCGCAGACGACGATCCACGCCCCGATCTTAAAGTGGGCCAGACGCGAGCTCGGTCCCGGGTTGGAGCCCACGGAAAGTTTGCTGGGCGCGAACATCCCGGATGCGACGTTGAGCGCGGCGGAGAAACGGCTGCGGGCGATGGATCCCTTCGAGCTCACCGCGACGTTCAACGCGTCGGCGAGTGCCAAGTCGCTGCTCACCGGGATGGCGCTGATCCGCGGGGTGATTGACGTGAAACAGGCGGCGCGGTCAGCTCGGGTGGAGGAGGATTTTCAGGTTGACAAGTGGGGTCTCGTCGAGGGCGGGCACGACATAGACCAGGCCGACATCGCCGTGCGACTCGCCGCGCCGAGGGCGTTGATGTCTCTTCTGAGGGACACGATTTGATTGAGATACAGTAGACTAACTCTTACGTTGAAACGAACACCTTGGTTGAAACGAATACCTTCACGACCCTTCAAAGACCGTGATCAGTCCGTGATCTCGCCGTAGTTGGCGGCGGTTATCGCTATGAGGAGGACCATCGTGACGATCAACACGGAGCCCATGACCACCGGGCCGATCGGATCGTGGAAAGGAACCGACGACCTCTTCGAGATCTGCTGCCCGCGCCAGATGAACGTCCACGTGGCGTACACGCACAGGCACACCGACGCGGATAGCATGCACAACGCGACGGACAAGCCCATGGACGTGTACTCCCCGGTGTCCGCGATCGAATCACCAGCCGACGACGTCAACGCGTGTGCGTGTCCCTGGTTCAACCCCTGGTTCAACTGCGCCTGGTTCAACCCCTGGTTCAACCCCTGGTTCAACGCCTGATCGCTCGGTACGTTCGCGCTCTCAAAGTACCCGGCGATGGCGCGGCTTACGATTTCCTCAATCGCCGACGTCGCCATCCCGCCCGAGTCCACCGACCCGAGGTCGCCGTCGGGTTGACTACGAGTCACCACCGGACTGGACAGCCCGTCGATCTGATTGTCGAACACCACCTTGTACTCGTGTCTGTGCACCACGGTCAGGACCCGCTCGTTGGACGCGACGCGGTTCAACGCGTCGGGCGCGTTCGCCGCGGAGTCCGCCCTGGGCTGCCCCACGCGTCCCATGTGCACCGACACCAACCCCGCGCCGATGGTTCCGATGAGGACGGCGGTGTGAAGCCAGGACAGAAACGTGCGTTCATTCGCAAAGTACGTCTTGGGCTCGATGCGCATCGGCACCGTCCGCGCGGGCTGACCGGGTGCCCGGCCACCGGGCGATGGGCCACCGCCGAGCCCGAACCTCCTTCGTAAAAATCGGGAACCCGCGCTCAAACCGCGGCGGATGATCCCGCCCCGTCCTCCCCCGCCGAGGGAGCCGACTGCGTTACCGTCGTCGCCGTCGCCCAAGTCCGCGTTCTGTCTGGAGTCTCCCATCAGGTCCAACACGGTATCGGAGGTGGCGCCCACGAGCAGAGGGTGAGTCAGGTCTCCGTTGAGGTCGTCGTTGGGGCGCAAGTGAACGCCGTTTGACTGTGAGTCGTTGGGTGACACCGGGCCGGGCGCGTTCTTGACGCGCTTGGAGTTGGCCCTCGCGACCGCCGCCCCGGTCTCCCGCGAAGCGCTGTTCTGCAACGACTGTCGGAGCGAGACGTCGTCGACCCAGTACGGCACCTCCTGCGCCACATCCGGGAACAGCACCGCGCACCCGTGCATAAACTTGCTAAACTTGTGAACCTCGGTGAGACATCCAGAGGCGATGAGGTCGTCTACCCACCGCGGGGGATCCTGCCCTGCATCCAGCGCGAGTTTGATCTCGAGCACCGCGTGGGGAAACCGGGTCACCTCCGTGCGGTGCACCAGAAGCTCGGGATCCCTGAACCATCGGTTCATCGCGACGCACGTCGGGCCGTTCACCGGGTTCTCCGCGACCATGCATAAACTGGTGTCGAGGGAACAACGAACAGAGGCGTCGAATGGAACCTGGAACGCGGTCCGCATGTACATGGTCCGCAACGCCGGCTCGAGCTGCTTGGACTCCACCGCGCGCTGCACCTCGACGAAGAGTTTCTTGATCCCCGCCAGCTCCGCCTTGGACATTCCCTTCTGAACAGGGGAGGAACCGGGCGCGGCGTTTTTCTGCGCCTTCCTCGCGTGAGCCTCGATCAACCGAGCCTCCTCCATCTCCCACGTGTGCTGGCCCTGGAGGAAAGGAACCACGAGGTCGGGCGGCAACGTGAACCGCTCCTTCACGCTCTCCTCCCCGGTCCACGACTCCCTGTGCGTTTTGCGCTCGACGAAGACCACGCCGCCGGTGGGGTCCAGACCGTACCAGCGCAGCCTGACGGCTATGCTGTGCGGCTGCTTCTGCAGCCGGTTGTGATAGAGCCCGAGGTTGACGTTGTCGAGGTACACGCTGCTGGTCATCTGCGAGTCAGCGGCGACGCCCGGTTTGGGCGCGGCCACGATCTCCTCGCCCAGCTCCACGATGTTCACACGCTTCTCCCGCTCCATCAGGAACACGGGGAGGTGCTCGGCAATGGCCTGCTTCACGCTGCTGACATCCTCCGTGGCGACCCAATACTTCCGCGTGGTTCGCACAAAGTCCTGCGCCCCGGGTCCCCCCGCTGGCCCGTTACCCTGCGCCGCGCTCGCCTTCTCGGACCGCCGCGGTCGCAACTTCTCGAAGAGGTCCGACATCTGCACCACGAAGACGGCGCTGTGGTCCGCGTTGACCCACGGCTTTTGGTGCAGACGCTCCATGTAGTAGCGGCAGCACACCGTGGCCGGTATGAGCTTATCGTGCTTCTTGAGGATCTTGTAGCACGCGGTGGTGTTGAGGTTGGCGAACTTTTCAATCTTGAGAAACTCGCGCTGCACGTCGTGCAAGGCGTCCCTCAGCCGAGTGATTTTAACCACGGCATCGGCGTTGCTGTTCCAAGCGCCCGCCTGCTCGGGGTCCGTCAGCACGCGGTCCGAGTCGGAGCTCTGGGACCCGGCGCTCGTCCACGATTCCGTCGTCGACGCTCCATGCGCGGCGAGCTCGGGTAGGCCGTCCCTGCGTTCGTTGGGATACGATGGGATCAAGGTCAGACTATGGGGAAATCATCATAAAGTGTCATCTCGTGGGAGGTGTCTCGGGAGAAATATTCCTTTGGTGGATCTCGAGCGCCGTTCGGTGGGTTTCGGCGGGCACGGCGCTTCAGTCACACTCACCTGACGGCTTCGGTCACGTCTTCGTCCAGTTCCTCGACCCTCTTGACGAGCTGCGCCAACGACGACTCCACGAACGACCCGACTCTCTTCATGTCCTCGTCGAGAGCCTCGAAGAACGTCGCCTCGGACGCGACGGGTCGCTCTCCTTTCTGGCCGCTGGCACCCGGTCTCGTCGGCATGAACGATAGCGACATCGTGGTCAGGTTCCTCGGAGGGGTAAAGCTGACCCTTCCGTCGATCCCGGGTCCGGTGTTGGCGTCCGCGCTCTTCGTCGCGAGCTCCTCGTTGAGCGCCACGATCTCCTTGAGCTGAATCTTGAGAGGCTTGTATCGGAGGTAGTACTCCTCCCACCCGGGCGCCATGTTCTGCTCTAAGTAGACGCCGAACTTCATCTTGGAACGTCGCTGTCTTCTCACCGATGAGTACGCCGCACCTCACGGACTCACGCGAGAACAATCTCCGGTTCCGGGTGCACCGCGCGCCTCGCCTCGTCCGAGGTTAATGTCTTTCGCGGTCTTCAGCGCGTGCGTGCGTTTCAAACCGATTTCTCGCGAGACCTTCTTCTTCTCATTGATTCCTTTTTCCACGGGTTTATTCCTTTTACGTGAATGAATCACTCACAATGTCCATACGTGAGTCAGAAAGGAATAATGATTCACGGAAAAATCTTTTGACGACATGTCGCTTGGTTGATAACTCAAGAAAGACGGTCTACTTTACCTCGTATATTGCCGTGTGATCACCGAAAGCTTCGAGACGGGCTCGGCAGAAGTCCGCAGAACCACAAACTAACAATTGCACTTTCCAGTCGGGCACCATGCGATGAAGGAGGCGACGGCACGCCGGCTCACCCTCGCGGGGTTGGTCGCGTGCGCGCTCATCGCGTGCGCCGCGGCAGAATCGGACACGCGCTTTCTTGGATCGTCGAATCTCGCTCGTATCGACGAGATCGACGACGTCCGGCAGGGCCTCGGGGCGGCGTCGGGTCCACCCGTCGGTGAATTATTCTCCGCATCGGAAGTCACGAAGAAGAAGGATGCCGGGACCGACGCGGGCGGCGACGCACCCGCGCTTCACAAGAAACACCGGGACAGGATCAAAAAGGAAAAGTGCGAGCCGAGGAAACGTCCACTGGAAGATCGCTGCGAGTACGTCAGGACCCATCCCGCGTGCGAAACGGACGACAATCTCGTCCACTACCTACGACTGCACTACTGTTCCTTCGGACCCACCCATCAGCTGCGTTCGCACCTCACGCAGGCGATCCTCGTCGTGCTGCTCTGCTCGGTGCTCGCGAACGTCGCGGAACACTTCTTCTGTCCCGCGCTATCGAACGTCGCGGGGTGGCTTGCGCTGCCGGAAGATGTCGCGGGCGCCACTTTGCTGTCGTTTGGCAACGGAGCCCCAGACGTCTTCACGCAAATCGCGGCGTTGCACAACGCGAGCGCGCAGGGGATATCGCTCGGTATCGGGGCGGCGCTCGGAGCCAGTTTTTTCGTCGCGTGCGCGGTGTTTCCCATCGTCGCACTCGCGGCGCCCGCGAGGACGGACGAGGCGAGGTCGGGATCCGCCGACGCGGGCGGCTCCGACTTTGGCGAGAGCTTCGAGGATGAGAGCTTCAGTCGAAGGCCCAGCGAGGGTGAGCTCCTGAGCCAAAGCTTCGGGTCGACGGGCGAGGATTACTTCTTCATACCGCGGTGCCCGGCGTGTGTGGCGAACGCGGTCAGAGCGCTGCGGCACAACATGTCCACGGGCGGCGTGACTGTCGACCCGCTTCCTTTTTTCAGGGATGGCGTCTTTTACTTCATCGCGGTGGCGGCCATCTTCGGGACGCTCCTGCGCGGTTCCGTCAGCTTTCCCGAGGCGTGCGCGATGTGCGCCGTGTACGTCGTGTACCTGATCGCGGTGTTACTCCCCGGAAGGATCGGCGGGTGGACGGGAATGAACAGGGGGGAACTAAGCGAACGACGCCCGGGGTTCGCGACGCCGCCGGAGGAATTCACGACGCGGCTTTTGAACGACGAATTCGACGCGTCCCACCCGGATTCACCCAGAGGTGACGTCATCAGAGGTGACCCGGCTCCACTGGACGATGTCGATGTCGAGTCCATCGACGGGGTTCACGAACCGGGATTCGGAGCCCGGCTCTTGGGAGTTTTGAGGATGCCTTTGCTCCTCGTCTTGAAGTGCACGATGCCGGAGTGCGGCGAGCCGCTCTCGAGGCAGTCTCGATTGGCGACGGCCGCGCTGCCCATCACGGCGCCGTTGTTCTTCGCGTGCGTGGCGCGGTATCTCGGCCGTGGGATGGTGACGATGCCCGGGGTGTGGTTCGGGGTGGCGTGCGGTAGCGTCGGTTCCGCCGCGGTCTACCTCGCCTGGCCCGCCGTCATCGCCGATCGCTCCGTCTCCGACAAAGCGATGAAGGCGCTGACGGCGATCACATTCGTCCAGTCGGTGACGTGGATGGACGCCGCCGCGGGAGAGCTCGTGCCGCTGTTCGGCGCCATCGGGCGAATCTGCGGCGTGAGCGAGTCCTTGCTCGGGGCCACGGTGTTCGCGTGGGGGATCAGCGTGGGCGACCTCGTCTCGGACGTCACCGTCGCCAGGCGCGGGATGGCGCACGCCGCCGTCTCCGCGTGTTTCGGGGGACCTCTGTTCAACCTTCTCGTCGGACTCGCCGGGTCGATGGTCTTCGCGACGGCGAGCCGCGGGGTTATCGAGGGTATTCGGCTCGAGAACGAGATCATCCTGCTCGCCGTCTGTCAGCTCATGGCGGTGACGTACATCGTGGTTGGAATTCCTTTCGTTCACCGCGGGAAGGTGACCCGAGGCGCCGCCGCCGGGCTGCTCGGTTTCTACGCGCTCTCGCAGGTGCTCATCGCGCTGACGAGCGGCCGGGTTATCTTTCAGACGCCCTGGATGTGACGTATGATGGTGCAGTTTAATTTAGTAGACTAGTCTTGGACTAATTTAGTAGAAGTTCAGTTCATCGCTCCGTCGCGATCTTGTCGGCGTCGCCGAGACGGTCAGAGTACGCCCTCGCGTCGAATGGACCGTGGGACGACGTCTCTATGCTCCACGTGTCCATCCTCTTCCCGTCGTCCAGGGCGCTGAAGTGCTCCCACGTCATCTTCGACGCGCTCTCGAAGGTGACGACGCCGTACGCAAATTCCTGGGACCGCGAGTCGCCGTGGTCAACCCCGGATTGAAACGCGCACCAAGGGCTGGCATCCTTGAGTCCACCCTTGCGTTGACATACGCCCCTGCTCGGCGGGTCATCGCCCAGGTCCATGTTCGCGTTACCACCCGCGCCGGTGACGACGTGCACCGTGCCCTTGGGTTCGAAGTAACGGTCCAGGGTAATCTCGGTGCCGTTCACCACCTTCTCGTCGTACACCGGGAACGAACGCCAGTACTCGTGCTCGTGGCCGTAAAACGCCAGGTCCACCCCGTGTTTTTGAAACAAATCCTCGATGGGGAACTTCCACGCGTAGTTCACCTTACGTGCACCTTCGAGGAACACGGCGTTCTCGTTGAACGCGCACGAGGTGCCGTCCGCGGCTTGGCAGAAGCTCGGGATGCCCTTCCTCGAGGACTCCTGCTCCCAAGGGCACATGCCGCCCCTCCATTTTTTCTTCTTTTTCAACTTCCCGCCGAGGGTGCCTCGCAGATACTTTCGAAACCCCCTCATCATGAACGAAACCCCCTCCTCCTCCTCCTCCTCGTCGTCGTACTCACCGCTCACGTACTCACCCAGGGTTCGCCTCGATCCCCCCGACGCCGCCTCGTCCGCCGTGAGCTCCCGGTACTGCGGACAGTACATCGGCCTGTGCCCGTGAACGATGACCCACGGCGTCTTAACCCGATCCACCGAGGCCAAGTCCGCGTCCATCCAGTCATACATGCGCTGGATATACTCCACCCCGAACGATCCCGGCCAGAAGAGCGCCTCGGTGTTGTACGCCACCAGATGCACGGGGCCGACGTCCACGGAGTAGTAGTGGTTATTCGTTTTGTGCGAATCCGGCATGACGAACCGGTTGGCGTAGTGCGTAAAGTTGTGGCTCGCCTCGTGGTTCCCCGCGCTCGTCATCCACGGCACGTACGCGGCGATCGGTTCCATCTTCGCCATGAACTTGTCCCCGACTTGACCGTTCTGGTCGTCGAGGTCGTACGCAAAGTCGCCGCACTGCACCAACGCGTCGACGCGGGGGTTAACGTTGTTAATCTCATCGTCGACGTCGTTCCCGTGAATCTCCTTCGTGAGGAACTCCACGACGGAGTCCGAGCCCTTGAGCCCGATGTCGCACAGCGCGATGATGCGCAGGGGTGGTCCTTCCGTGTACTGCTCCTGGGTGCGCCGCGCGTTGAACCAGAAGATCTTGGACCACCGGCCGAGCTTCGCGTCCCCAACCTGGTACCAGTACCGTCGGCCCGGGGCTAACGATTCCAGCGTCGCGACGTGCACGTACCGCACCGACGAAATCTCCCCGTAGTCCACGAACTTTCGAACATCTCCCGTGGCGTTGAACGCCAGATCCGCGGGTGCGCCCCCGCCCGCGTCGCCCGGGCCGTACCGCACGTCCGTCCCCGCATCCTTCCGCGTGGTCCACGTCATGACCATCTCATCTTCGCGTGACCCGAAGCTGAGGTGGACGCCTTTGGGGTCGTGCGACTTGCCCGCGCTGACCGTGGACGCCAGCGCGAGGGTCAGTAAGACCGACAGCGACGTGAACGGCCTGCACATGACACACGCGGCTCCTTTACCAGCCCACCGCGCCTAGGGAATGGTAGCGTCATAACCTCGTCAGAGCCAAAACGCATTTTATGATCATTTTATTCCATTTTCTTCATCGAGAGGATCGGTCAACTTTTCGGTTTGAACATCGCCATTTTGGTTTCAAACAGACGCGATTCGAAAGGCGAGTTGAAAGCATCGCCGTTCCCAAAAAGCGCTGCCAAAGATTGATTTGGGATGTCGTCGGCGGCGGCCACGGAGGAGACACTTCGAGCGACGCGTGGGTCGTCCGTCTCTCGGTCGCTTGGATTTTTCCTCGCATTTACCAACGATGGCCACAGCGTTCAGCATCACTCGAACCGCCGCGGCGGTGACATCCGCGAACCGCCGGGTGGCATCCACCCGCGAACGGCGAATGGCGGTTAAACCTAGAGCGGCGATGATTACCAACGACCGCCGCCCTGTCCGCCCGCGCTTCGCCCAGGCTGCTCGATCCGCCACTTCCGTCGTCGCCAGCGCGGCCAAGTCGGCCGATGACCTGGTCGTGGACGACGAGGCCGGTCTGCTCGAGTTAGTGGCCAACGACGTGGACTGCATCGTCATGGATTGCGACGGCGTGCTGTGGCAGGGCGACAAGCTCCTGCCCGGCGTGCGCGAGTCGATCCAGCTGCTGCGCGAGATGGGCAAGCGCCTGGTGTTCGTGACGAACAACTCGAACAAGTCCAGGCGTCAGTACGTGCACAAGTTCGAAACGCTGGGCATCACCGTGGAGAAAGAAGAGGTCTTCTCCGCCGCGTTCGCCGCCGCCGCCTACCTCAAGACGCAACAACTCGAGGGCAAAGCCATGGTCATCGGCGGCCAAGGCATCGTCGACGAGCTCAACGAGATGTACATCGAGGTCGACCCCGGCGTCTTCAACGCGGTGCAGTGCACGGAGACGGACTGGGAGGAGCTCGACATCGACCCCGACTGCGCCGCCGTCATCGTCGGGCAGGATACCTCGTTCACGTACGCCAAGCTCGCGTACGCATCGTTAGCCATTCAACGCGGCGCGAAGTTCGTGGCGACCAACCCGGACGCGGGCGACGCCATCGGGCCGGGTTTAATGCCGGGCGCTGGGGCCATCGTGGCGGCGGTGGAGAAGGCGTGCGGGGTGGCGCCGGAGATTTACGCCGGGAAGCCGTCCGCCTTTCTGTTGGAGCTGCTCAAGGGGAACCACGTGGACATGACGAGGACGCTCGTGGTTGGCGACAGGCTCGATACCGATATCGCGTTTGGCCGAGCGGGCGGCGCGGGGGCGACGGTGTTGACGCTGACCGGCGTGTGCGGCCTCGAGGACGTGGACGCGGCGATGGAGGACAGCGAGGGAGGCGTCATCCCCGACCACATCGTGCAGAGCCTGCCGCACATGCTCGGGCTGAACCCGGAGGACGCCGCGGCGATTGAGTTTGTGGAGGATGAACAGGAGGACGATCGCCAAGGGGACAACACCCCCGAGCGGGACGACGTCGACGATTACCTGGACGATGAGGGATTCGAGGACGACGACGACATGGCCTTCGACTCGATCGACGACCAGGAGGCGAGGGACGCGTTCGGAGGACGCGTCTAACTACTAGAGGGAGTGTCCCTCGGTCATTTAATAGACTAAGTGATAAATCAAAGCTCTAGGCTACTACCGCGTGATCACCACTCCGTCGCTATGAAATCCTTCAAGAAGACGCCGTACAGCGGCTCCTTCGTGGAGACGCCGTGGAAAACCGGATGCAGCACCCGCGCGGCCGCGTCCACCTCGTCGATCGGCGTCTGAAAGTGAGCCGACTCCGCTATCCTCGCCGCCTTGTCCCGCGGGTTCTCGTCGTTGATCCACCCGGTGTCAACCGCCGTCATGTAGATGCCGTCCTTCTCCGCCAGGTCCTTGGCGGACGTTCGTGTCATCATGTTGAGCGCCGCCTTGGCCATGTTGGTGTGCGGGTGGTTCGCGGTCTTGTGCCGGTAGAACTTACCCTCCATCGCGGACACGTTGACCACGAAGACGTGCCCGGGCGTGGACGCCATCAGCGGCTGCAACCTCGAGTTCAACAAAAACGGAGCCAGCGCGTTGATGGCCATCACCTCCACGAGCTCGGGCACGGACACGTCCTGGAGCTTTAAGAGCCACGAGTTGGTCGTTCGCAGGTCGATCTGCTGGCCGTTGACGTCGAGGTGGCCGGGTGGGAGATCCGCGGGGGATACGGCGTGGTCCTCGGGGGCGATTTTGAGTTGCGAGAGCTCCGCTGCGGACGGGTAGTATTCGTCCATCTCGAGCGTGTCAATGGACGTGGGAAGCGACGTCGGCGTAGGCGCCGATGATTCCGACTGGCCCTCCGACGCTCGACGGCTCGCGTCCGCCGAGAGCAGCGGCACCAAGCTGGAGTGCTCCCCAACCTCGACGCTCGCTCCCGACCTCATCGCCGCGCCCACGCTCCTCTCCAACGGCAGCAGGTGCGCGTAATAGCTCGCCGGCCTTCGCACCGTCTGGCACGCGTTGTTCACGATGATATCGAGCCTCGGCAGCGTCGCCTTCAGATGGTCGCAGAAGCGTTCCACGCCCGCGACGTCCCTCAAGTCGACGGAGTACACGGTGAGCCGGCTGCGAAACTTTTCAAAATCCGGCTCGGCGGCGTATCGCCTCGCGGCATCCGCCGGGAACCGCGTCGTCGCAATCAAACACGCGCCCGCCCGCAACAGCTTTAACCCGATCTCGTACCCGATCTTCACCCTCGCGCCGGTCAGCAACGCCACCTTCCCGGTGAGGTCCGCCGCGAAGTTTCTCATCTCGAAGTTGACCCCGGCGCACGACGGGCAGAGCTGCGCGTAAAAGTGGTGCAGTTTGGTGAACCGCGCCTTGCACGTGTAGCACTGCTTCGATTTGTTTAGCTCCTCCGCGCTGGATGGGGATGGATATGGGGCGTCCAAGGCATCCCGTGGAAGGTCCTTGACGGCGCCGTCGGGAACCTGCGACAGGTACCTCGTCGCGGCAGTGGCATCGGGTACATCGCCGTGCCCGTCAGAGTTCCCGCATCCTCCGTCAGAGTCCGAGCCGGGCAGGAGCAGTGCGCCCGCCGCGCCGCCGTTGGACGCGCCGCGCTCCAGCTCGCGGAGGCGCTCGATGCGGCCGAGTCGTAACCGTGTGGTGTCCCTGTGCCTCCTGTCCATCTCCGCCTGACGGGCTTTGCGTCCCTCCGCCTCGCGCCTGAGTTGCTTTCCCCGTTCCTTCTCGAGAATAGCGGCATGACGATCGGCGAACCGTCTGTTGAGGGGCTCGAGCGAGCGTCGGATGGGGCGATACATCTGATCCTTGTCGAAGGTCTTAGGGTCGAGGGCCGTCAAGGCGTCGATGGTCAGCGCGAGGCGACGCATCTCGATCGGATCCGCGACGTCGAACGGCTCGAGAGCATCGGCGGCGGTGGTCTCGTCGGCGGTGCCGACGCCGAGTCCAACACTCGCCGACGGTCCTTCCTCCGAGGGCGCCATGCTCCCCGGGGAACACGGCTATCCGCGTGTCGCGATGGTCCCAGCCCAGAGCGCGCGATGTGGGCGCTCAGGGATGAATCGAAGCGCGCGCGTGGCAAGTAGTGTCGGGCTCCGTGAGTTTGGTTTTCCCTTCAGGTTCCGTGAGAAACATCACAAATCTCATCTATGCATCAGAGGCGATGGCGCAGGCGGCCGTTCGCCACCTTCTGATCGAGCGACGGACGGCACGCCGCATGGTGTCCCCTCCCAAGGCCACCGCCGCACGGGATGCCAGCGACCCTTCTTCTCTGAGGCGCACGTCACGCGAAGATCTCGTCAACCTCGCGGTCGGCCATCCGAGGGAGCTCCCGAGCGAGGTCATGGCCTCAGCCTTGGTCGACACGGCCGAGCGGCTGCGAGATGCCGGGGTCGAGGGTGATTCCGCGAGACAGGAGCTCAACTACGTCGCCCGATGGGGCTCCCCGACGACCCTAGACGCCGTGGCCAGCTTCCTGACCGAGCAGTACATGTTCGGAGCGGAGCCATCAGATACATCGGAGAAGACGATGAGGGAAGTGAGACCGGGTAGCCTCATGATCACGAACGGCGTGAGCCACGGCATCGATCTGGCGTGCGCGCAGCTCACGCGACCGGGCGACGTCGTCGTCGTGGAGCTTCCAACCTACTTCCTGGCTGCTGACGTGTTCAAGGACAACGGTCTGCGGGTCGTCGGCCTCGACGGGACGGCCGAAGGAACCGGCGAAGACGGGATGCCCGATGGGTCTCCGGGCTACTTCGACGTGGACGCGCTGGAACGTGCGCTGGAGGGTGGCCTTCGGCCGCGCCTGGTGTATCTCGTCCCCACGCACTCGAACCCGCGCGGAGGCACGCTTCCGACGCGGGACCGGACGCGTCTGGTCGAGCTCGCCGTCCAGTACGACTTTTTCGTCGTCGCCGACGAAGTGTACCACCTTTTGCACTGGAACGAAACGCCCCCTCCGCCGAGGATGTGCGAGGTGGAACGGACGGTCCTTGCCGATAAAGGGCTACATGGATGGGACGATGAAGGCGCGAAGAAAGAAAAGGCGGCGGCCGCGTGGGAGGTGAGACGAAGCGACGACGTGTACACGGATGAGATCCAAAGTAATTCCCCGGAAGCTGTGTCATCCGCTCGGGTCGTGTCCGTGTCGTCGTTCACGAAGATCCTCGCCCCGGGGCTTCGAGTGGGATGGATCGAAGCGGCGCGTTCGATCGTCGACGCAGTCTCGGACAGGGGGTACGTCAACAGCGGGGGCTGCGTCGCTCCGTTCGCCGCGTCGATCGTCGTGAGCGCGATTGAAAACGGCTCGCAGGTTGAATGGCTCCGGCGGCTCCGCGACGGGTATCGCGAAACGTCCAGAGCGCTTCACGACGCGGCGGTGAAGGAGGCGGCGTCGACCGGGTGGAAAGTATCACCGTCTCCCCCGTCCGGTGGGTATTTTCTTTGGCTCGAGTTACCGGAGCGGTGCGATGAGAGCGCGGTGTTGAAAGCGGCTGAGGACGCCGGGGTGGCGTATTTGCCGGGCGGGAGGTGCGTCCCGCTCGGGTGCGAGTCGCGGGACGGAGCGCGGATCGATCGGTCGTGCAGGCTGTGTTTCGCGTACCTGGACGAGGAGAAGATCGTCGAGGGAGTCAGGCGTCTGGCGACGGCGGTGCGCGCGAGCAAAGAGGGATGACGCCGAAGAGTTGCATTACAAATTCGTTTTATCGTTTTCGTATCCCGCATCGTTTCATCTGCTTCACGACTGGGCCTTCGTTTGACCATGGCCGCATCACCCACCACCGCCCCGACCGCGCTCACCGACGACAGCGACTCCAACACCTCCGCCGCCACGGGCACCTTCGCCCCGACCGCGCTCACCGACAACGACGCGGCGGCGCTCTCTTTGATGCAAAGGGAAGGTGGCCTCCTTGACCGGCGACGGCGACTCACTCGGCGACGGCGACGGCGACGGCGACGGCGACTCACTCGGCGACGGTGACGGCGACGGCGACTCACTCGGCGACGGCGACGGCGACGGTGACGGCGACGGCGACTCACTCGGCGACGGCGACGGCGACGGCGACTCACTCGGCGACGGCGACGGCGACGGCAACGGCGACGGCGACGTGGGGGTGTGCGAGCACTGCTGAACGCACGAAACGAGGCAACCGCAGGCGTCGGTGGAGCCCGACACTTCGGTCCCGTGGTGGTCACCGTCGGTGCCGCCGGCGGCCGCGAAGGGCGGCGCGAGCGCGAGGAGGACGAGGACGGGGACGCATGCGGCGAGAGACACGCGGGGCATGACGCCGGTCGGTGTTCGACGCGTCCGTCGCGGCGGCTGTTCTGCTTCTGCGCGCGGCGGACAACCGAAGCAGACCGAAGTTCACGAGGCTAGGGTTGGGCGCGTCCGAGAAGGAAGTTCAAGAGTCACAAAAATCCGTTTCGTTTATCCGATTCCCTCCCGTCTGCCCGTGTATCTAAAAGGACGTCGTTAGCTCGTCTCCGTTCGCTCCTCAGAGGGCCGCCACGGGCACCTTCGCCCCGACCGCGCTCACCGACGACGACGCGGCCGACTCCTCCGACGCGGTGGCGCCCTCTTTGATGACGGCGTCGAGCTCCGACTCGTACTCCCCCAGAGGTCTCCGCCCACGCGTCCGTCGTGTTCCAATCGAGGTTGACGTCAAACGTTGTTGGATCGGCCGGATTCCACAACTGATAAAACGTGGTGTACAGCTGGAAATTTGTATTCGAGCCGGAGGTTTCAACGTTGACGACCTCGATGTCCTTTGCGCCGAAAAACATCTGCCACGTCGGCAACGCAGCGGCCATGTACCCAGCCTGCTCGGTCTTCAAGTCGGCGATGTATGTCGGGCTTTCGAACGTCGCGGTGGTGACCGTGATTGGAACGCTGAGGTTAGCGCTTTCCAGCCCAACGTTGATTACGAGCGGGTGCGTTGCCTGGTTACCGCTCGAGTCCCAGGCGACGTACTTATAGTGGTACTGACCCGGCGCCGCGCCCCCGGCACCGATGAGGTCGAGTTGGTACAGCGCTTCATCCTCTAACTGAATACGATAATATTGTGCCCGATCTCCGGCGGCGGTCTGATATAATTGTGGGTCATCCTTGTCGTCGTTGATGGCCAGCGCGCACGGGTACTCATGTGCACTCGTCTGGCCGGCCTTCTTCTGATTCCTCGCCGCCGTCACCGCCGCGTCGTCGCCACACACCCTGAACGGCGTTCGGCCGTCAGAAATGAGATTTTGTCCGTACTTGATGAAGACGGGGCCGTCCGGGGTGAACCGCTCGAAAGACGGCGGGGTTGTGTCCCGCAGAGGAGCCGGCGATGCGAAGGGATCCGGCGGAGGAGGCTCGAACGGCGGAGGAGGCGGTGCGGGGGCATGATGCTTGACCGGCGGTGGCGACGGAGACGGCGGTGCGACATAAACGACTTGAGACTCGTTTACAGGAGGCGAAGGAGGTGGAGGTAGCGACGTGGGGGTGTGCGCCCCCGTGAACGTGTCCTCCTCGACCGGCGACGGCGACGGCGACGGCGACGGCGACGGCGACGGCGACGGCGACGGCGACGGCGACGTGGGGGTGTGCGAGCACTGCTGAACGCACGAAGCGACGCAACCGCAGGCGTCGTGGTGGGAGCCGTGGTCACCACCGCCGGCGGCCGCGAAGGGCGGCGCGAGCGCGAGGAGGACGAGGACGGGGACGCATGCGGCGAGAGACACGCGGGGCATGACGCCGCTCGGTGTTCGACGCGTCCGTCGCGGCGGCTGTTCTGCTTGCGCGCGGCGGACAACGTAAGTTCACGAGGCTAGGGTTGGGCGCGTCCGAGAAGGAAGTTCAAGAGTCACAAAAATCCGTTTCGTTTATGCTCTCCCGTGTATCTAAAAGGTCGTCGTTAGCTCGTCTCCGTTCGCTCCTCAGAGGGCCGCCAGGAGCTGCGAGAGCTCCCTCGCCGCGTCCCACATTCGCTTCCGCACCGTCGGATCGCTCGCCTCCACGCACCACGACAGCACCTCCCTCATCACCGTCCACTTTCTCAACCTGAAGTGCTCCGTCGTCACGGTGCCCACCCCGGGCCTCGGCTTCTTCAGGTGCGCGATCATCGCGTGCCGCACCGTGTACAGCCTGATCTCCTCGTTGTGTTCGCGAGACTTCAAATCACCCTCCGTGGTGCCGCGGATGCCGTCGAACCCCGGTTCGTTGAACATCGGGTCGTCGACCAGAATCAAACCCTGAATGGAGACGAGCACCTGGTACAACGATGAATTCTTGGCATCCCACTTCTCCTCGGCGCCGCCGCCGTGCCACGTGCCGAGCAAGGACAAACACACCTTACCGTCGGCGTACAGGTTGGGGTTGAAGCGAACGCGGCCGCCGCCCGTGGTGTCCAGGTTGACCATCGGGGGCTTCTCGGGGTAGCCCGCGGGGTAATAGACGTCAAACACGAAACAGCCGCCGCTGTAAGGAGTCCCGTGCGGACCCGTGACCACCGCCCGGCACCTGTCGAACCTGTCGGGGTCGTGCCTGAGGAAGATGGACGACCCAGCCTCGCACGGGAGCTGGTTCTCGTAAAGAGCCGCGGACTCACGCGCGAGCTTCTTCTGCTTCGCCTTGGAGGGCACGCCCCCCGCGTCGTCGTCCTCGCTGTTCTTGGCAAACTGCGAGAAAAAGTCCCGGATTGGGACGCCGCCGTCAACCTCGCCGAAAGTACCGAGGGTTTCCATGCCAGCCTTGTACGTCGCCTCCCAGTCGTAGTCATCCGGCTCCGGGCCGAGCGCGGCGAGGAGCGCGTCGGAGGCAGCCTGCGGATCTGTCGGAGCGGCGCCGGGACTGAGAACGTCGGACACCTCAACAGATCCGATTGTTAACTTCCCGGGCGTTTTCCCGCCTCCGTCGTTGTTGATGCGTTCAACCGCGTCGATGATGTCTCGCATCTTTGGAGGCAGAAACGCGGCTCCGAACGTGTGCTTGATGAGCAGATCCCTCGCGCGTTCCATCACCGCGGCGTCGTAGTCGTCCTCCGCCGCCAACGCCTCCGCGAAACCTCCGGCTACGCCGTCGAGGCGAACGGTGAACTCGACGATGGCGAGCACCAAACCTTTGGGATCAAAGCCGTACTTTTTGGGGTTCTTCACCTCGAGGTTGGCGCACTTGGGACCGAGCAGCACCTCGAGGAAGTGAACCACGGCGTGCGCCGCCTTACCGGCGACCTTCGCCGAGACAAACGCGGGAGCCACCGCGGTGGATGACGCCAGGAGGTTGAGCAGCTGAAGCGTCTTTTTCGCGTTTCGCAAATAGCCAGTCGCGGTTCTCTCCTGCGATCGCGTGAATTGTTCCTTCTCCTCGCGCGTCCTGGCGGGCAACGCGTTCCACGCGAGCTCGTCCGCCTTGGCCTTTTCCATCTCCGCGATGTGCGTCAGCCGGTCCAACGAGTCTTGCAGGACGTACGCGAGGTCGCCGAGGACGCATCCCGCGAAATCGGCAAAGAGGTCGTCATCCTTTAATTCGGCGACTGACGCGACGCATTCGTCCTTCGTCCACAGCTCTTCCAGGAGCCGCGCGATGACGTCGCGGGTGTGGAACTTGTCGAACTTGTCCCTGTCCACGTCCAGTCCTTCCACGGCGTCCATCACGGAATACGCGCGGATCAACGCGGGGCAAAGGGTGGTCTTAGCGTCTTCACTCGACAGCACGCTGGTGACCAGGAGCTCGTGCGTGGCTGAGCCCCTGACTCCCAACACCCCGCTCCCCGCGCCGCCCCTGTGCCCGGCTTCACCGATGAGCATCGCCTGAAGCATCTCGACGAGCGCGGCGTGCACCGTGGGGTGGCGCACGAGGTGCGGCTTGGACAGCAGCTCGCACGCGCACCGCACCAGCGTCCGCACCGACAGCGCGTCGTCACCGCTACCGTTGAGCAAGTACTCCGCCTTGCCGTGCCTCAGCACGAACACCACCCACTCCGCGAGGGACTTGACGCAGTCCTCGGGAATCAAACCGAAACACTCCTTCCGCGCCTCCTCGTCCGGCACCCGCGCCATCCGCGTGAGCCAGTGCGCGGTGAGTAAGCTGAACCTACACGCGTCGCCGGCCAGCTCCGGGTCGAGCAGCGCCGATGACGCGCAATCGTGAAACGCGTTGTAGTCGGCGTCGTCCGCCAAAGCCTCCGCCGCGTTCTTCGCGGTGTTGGGGTTCTCGCCTCCGTCGTTGGCGCCACCGACGGCCCTCTGGTGCAGGATGTGCATGGCGTCCTCGTACCGGCGAACGGCGGGGATCAGCGCGTGCGTGAACGCCCTTGTGGCGAGGTAGAACGACTCCGGGACGAACGCAATCGGCGCCGAGGTAGGGTTCGAGCTGACGCGTCCGTTTTCATTCGCAGCCGCGGGTCGCCTCGCGAGGGTATCGTCGGCGGCCCAGTCGTGTCGCCAGTTGCGGCGGAGGGGATCCAGGTCCACCAGTCGCGTCTCCACCAGTTTCGTTGCTCCGGCGGCGATCGGCCGCGCGAATCGCAGGGCGACGGCGGCGATGGACACGAGGAAGTTATCCGTGGGAACCGTCGAGTCGCCGAAAGCGCCGCTTCGGTGCGTCGCCTTGGCGCCCTTGTCCCGTTCGTTCGCTCCAACGCACGCGCTCAGCCACGCCAACACCCGGTCCATGTGCACCCCCTTCAGCTTGACCACCTTCAGGAGCACGCCGTGTAAAACGTCGTGCGTGGTTTTGGCGCCGCGGCGGACGATGTCGACGTACCGCTCCCGGTCGCCGGCGCACCGGGGGTAACGCTTCAACCGCGTGAAAACCTCGGGGGCGGCGCACGACGACTCGAGAAGCGACCCGCCCCTGTTCGTGCGGGACAGCATGGCGACGGATCCCCGGCTCATCCCCGCGCCCATGACGCACCTCGTGCCCATCTCCGCGGACCTGCTCCCGAGGGATGGCGCGTCGCACGCCTCCGACGCCAGCGCGTGCGACAGCGCCTGCAAAAGCCGGGGCTGATCGGTTAAAACGTCCAACGCCTTGGCCGGTACCCCGAGTCCCTCCACCGCGTCCAGAGGGACGTCGTGTAACGCCTTGAACGCGCGTTTCATCACCTCGATCCACACGCCAGCCCTGCGCTCGTCGCGAGTGGCATCCAGCATGTCAACGAGCAACGCCGCGGTGCACTCGCCTCGGCCGAGTGAGTCGAGAAATTCGCCGCCTTTCCGTCCACCCTCGAAGTAGAGGTCTTCGCCGTCATCCTGCTCCAGCTGCGCGAGCACGTACTCCGCGAGCTTGCGCCGCACTCGGGTACCGAGCGGTGGGGCGTGTTGGTCGATCGAGGCGGAGACCGCGCGCGAGTGGCACGCCCCGAGCTCGTCGCAGAGCGTCCCGTTCTTCAGCCTGCCAGACGTGAACCTGCTCTTGACCACCGCGTCGAGAACCTTATCGCCCAGTGACGTGCCCCGCGTGAACACCACGTGGAGGGGTGGTCCAGGTGGCGAATCCGCGGGGGGCGGCACCCCAGTCGCGGCGACCGGCGCGGCGAGGATGCCGGACAACGCCGCGAGCGCCGCGGTGGCATCGGCAAACTCCAACGACGACGAGTCGGGCTCTCGGGTACACCCCTCTTTCCACCACTCGCACGACGCGGGGGTGGAAGGAACCGCCTGGACGGGCACGCCGCTTCCCTTTCCCTTGCTGCGTGTCTCTCTTCGCGAGCGCTGATGATGCTGCTGCTGATGATGATGCTGATGCTGCGTTGACACCGCGGGTGCCGCCGGCTGTCCAATTGATGCAAACGCCTGCGCGAGAGACGCCGCGTTGAGATGCGCTGAGACCTGCGTGGGAGGCTGAGGCGGCGGCGGCTGCTGCGGCTGGGGAGGTGATGCGGCGGCGGGTGGCGCGGTGGTGAACAGGGAGGCGAACGGGTTCTGGCCTCCCGCGTCCGCCATGGATGCCGCGATTGCCGCCTCGAGACTCGCGTCTTCCTCCATCGGCGTGGCACCGTCGCCCTCCGTGCCCTCCGTGCCCTCCGTGCGACGGCGCTTGTGCGAGTCGTCTTCTTCACCGGCCACCTCACCGTCTCCACCCGAGGCTGCAGCGGCAGCGGCCGCCTGCGCATCGGCTATGCTCATGGCTATCGCCTGAAGAAGGAGGGGAAGGGGTGCCGAAGTGTTAGATCTGAGGGGGCGACGGCGGGTTGGTGCACGCTAGCCGGCGGGGTATCCAGGAGCGCAGGAACGGCTTCAACGCACCATCTGTAAGAGTTCATCATCGGTCTGCTCCTGGTCCGCCAACATCGCTCAACCCCACGATGTCAGCCGCGGTAGGGCGCGGACAGCTGTGTAGACGCGATACGCCCGTGCCAGATCCAGACTGCGTCAAACAAAACTCAGCGGTGTAAATATTTCGCCCCACTTGCACCAGAGCATGGCGGCCGAGCGACCGAGGCGGTTCGCCGCCCTCGCCGCCCAGGCTCCCGCGAGTCCTGCTCACGGGCTTAAACGGGCGGAGGCGCAGATCGAGCAGGCGGCGGTGGAGCGCGTGAACCTTTCGACGTATCCGAAGGACCACCCCATCTGGCAGGACCTGCACTTCTGCCCCGACGGACCCGAGGCCATGTTCCCGGACGCCCAAGAGGCCTTCGCGGCCGCCGCCGCGAGCTTGGGATTCGAAGTCGAAGATACCGAGATGCAAGAGGGAGGACGCGGGACCGAGGAGGGTGGAGTCAGCGATGAATGGGCGACGGTCGCGGCGCTGGCCGGCACTCCATCCACCGCTGAAGGGATGAAAATGCCCTCGACGCCGTCGGTGGCTTTCGCCATGGGCACGCCCGTCAGATTCCCCGGGCTGGATTCCATGATGGACTCCCCGATGATGGGTAGCGACGGCGGCAAGGACAGGGTCCGGTGGAGACCGGAGGAGGATGAACTCATCATACGGATGCGGGTGCACCGCGACCGGAGCGTCAATTGGGACTCCATAGCGGCGGCAACCGGAAGGTCGAAACAATCCGCGAAGAACAGGTGGCAGTACGTGCTCAAGAAACGGTACCCCGACGTGCCCGCGGGGCGCATCAACAGCATCTGAGTAGCCATTAGCTTATTAGGACGTTCACGTCAGTAGAGTTCCGTACGAGTAGCAGAGCAGCCGTTGTAAAACTCCAGTGCCAAATAAAATTTTCCGATTGCTGTGCGCTATTTTCTGCTATTAGGGTTCCCTCCTCCCATCGGGAGCGCGGCAGAGTACGACGCGCCCGGCGGAGGGCGTCAGCGGAAGCTTCAGACGCGGGTGATACCTTCTGCGAGGCTAGTCACGACTATGTTGCGTAGGGTTGCGTCTCGATGCGTGTCGGACCTCGGAGCCGCCTCGCCGTGGCGCGATCCCATGGCGTGGGCGACGGTGGCGTCAGGTTCGTGGAGCTCCACGCAGGTTCGGCACATGGCCAAGGGGGCGAAGAAGAAGCAGCCCGTGAAGAAGAAACCGACTGGAGCTCCAAAGGCGGAGGTAAACCCGCAGATGAAGGCGGCGGTGGATCGGTATAAGGACATGCTGTTGGGCACGGTGCCCCGGATGTCGAAGGAGCAGATGAGTGAAAATCTCACCGACGAGGAGCTCAAGGAGTTCGAGAACAGGGCGCGGGAGTACAGCAGCAAGAAGATGGCGCAGCACCGCGCGTTCCAGAAAGACATCAACGATAAGATCCGTCACAAGCGCGCGGCGATAGCGGCGCTCCCGCCGGGGTACCTACGCGACCACGCGGAGACACCGGATAACGCCTTGTTCCCGTTGAAGCGAAGACTACCCGGGCTGGACACGCCGGTGATCGAGGGGTACTACGAGGAGAAGCAACGGGAGGCGGAGGCGGCGGTGATGGGCGCGGGCGACGGCGGGATGGGTGCCGCGGGACCGACGCGGTAGTGACGGTTAGAGTACGAGTAGTCCTTTAACGCGACATGCTGGCAATACTTTAAGTGTTATTGTGTTGAACCGATGCGGGGGGCTGTGGGTCGGGTCGTGTTAAACCCGTCGCCCCCCTTCTATTGTCGCGTGTTATCATATCTCGTCCGTCCCAATCACCGGACATCTCTCTCATCACCAACAACTCACTGGTGCTCGCGGAGAACCTTGACGACGGACTTGAACGCGAACCACTCGGGGATGTCCTCGCCGCCGCGGAGCATCTTGCGGAACTTGGTGCCGGAGAGCTTCTTGACGGAGAGGCCCTTCTTCTCGGCGACGTCGGCGGTGACGTAGCCATCCTCGTCGGTGTACACGACGTTGAGGGAGGGAACGGTCTTCATGCCGAGCTCGGCGGCGTTCGCCTTGGCGAGGTCTTGGGCGTCGTAGGCGCCGTAGAAGTCCTCGCCGTCGATGGAGGACTTGGAGCCCGCCATGTCGCGGCCGATGATGAAGTGGGTGCATCCGTAGTTCTTGCGGATGATCATGTGCTGGATAGCCTCGCGGGGACCGGCCATGTGCATGGAGTAAGGGAGGTACGCCCACCTGATGGCGGGGTTGTTCACCTCCTTGGCGAGCACCTCGTAGGTGTGGTAGCGGACGAGGCCGGAGATGTCGTCGTCCTGGGTCGGGCCCATGGTGGGGTGCACCAGGCAAACCGCGCCCTCGCCCACGTTCTCGGCGTCGAGCGCGCGGGTGAAGAGCTCGTAGTGCGCCCTGTGGATGGGGTTGCGGCACTGGAAGGCGACGACGTCCTTGCCCTCGGGGAGCATGGAGCGAACCGTCGCGGGGTCGGGGCAAGGGAAGGGGCGCGGGGGCACGGAGAGACCCTCAACCTTGCCGCCGACGTAGAACTTGCCGCGCTCCATGGAGATCATGGAGACGCCGGGGTGCTCGATGGAGGAGGTGCCGTAGCACATCTTGGCCTCCAAAGGCTTGTCGGGCTTCCACTTGGACTCGACGGTGATCACGGCGACGTCCTTACCCTGGTACTTGAGCAGCACCTTGTCGCCAACCTTGGTGTCCTCGCAGTCGGTGTCGAGGACGATGGGCATGCCGAAGAGGAGGTTGCTGCCGGGCAGGCGCATCTCCTTGACGCAGTGGCTGTACACGTCCTCGTTCATGAAGCCCTGGAGCGGGCTGAAGCCACCGACGGTGAGAAGCTCGACGTCGCACGCGTTCCTGTCGGAGAGCTCGAGGGAGCGGTCGCAGGACGAGACGAGGCCAGCCTTCTTCGAGTCGTCCGCCATGAGGTTCACGAGGGAACCGCCGTGGGGCTCGATGAGACCGGCGTGCGCCGCGGAGGAGGCGTGGAAGAGGGACTTGCCGGCGGTGAAGGAGCCGACGAGGCCGGCGCGAGCCTGAGGTGAGAGAGGGGAAGAGGGGCGACAAGGAAGGCGGTCAGCGAACACGTTCGTTCGTTCGATGCCGTAGGTTACATTTCCGATCGACCGCCGACATCCATCCGGGTAGGAACGGTCGACGCGGGCGGGGTCCATTGTGTGGGAAATCGTGGGAAAGAACCGCGCGACGGGGCCCAAGTGCGATCACGACTGTGTCGCGGTCGGATCGAGAGGGTTGGACCGGCGCTCAGTCGCGCCTCCCCGCCCGATCGCGACCCCACCGCACAGACCCGGCCGCAAGATTGCCTTTTCCCCTCCGACGAGAGGGTGTTGACATTATCTTACCTGCGCGCGGAGTTCACCCGCGAGGATGGCGCGGGAGGCGCCGGTCTCGGCGACGAGGCCGGCGGAGACGCCGCGCCTCGCGGCGATGGTGGCAACCTGGCGGAGAGAACGGCGAGCGGCACTCATGGAGGCCATCTTGTGCGGTCTCGTTGTGGTTCCGATTGCTTCGTTGTTTCCTACACTGTATTCCAGTGTGCCCGCGTGTGCGGTTACAGGTTTTAGGGTTCCTGTGACTGTTTGTCATATGTAACCTGAGTTTTGGGCCCATTTTCCAAATCCAAAACACTTCCACTGCAGGCCGACACGAGTTCGTTGGTTCTTCGGCAACCTTCTCAGCATCATCCGCAGAACAGTCGACGCGACTCACAGGACCCAGTACTTTTCCGATGTCTTTCGCCAGGCGGGCCCTCAAGCCCGTGGCGCAGTACGGCGCGGCCGCCGCCTACCGCCAGGTGAGATCCCGGACCCGACAACGACGCGGTCTCGGAGACGCGATTGATGAGATCTGTTTGTTTCACGCGCAATCGAAGGGGCGCGAAAATGACGCGTCGGCGGTTCGTGGACAAGTCGCGGGGGCGGAAGGGGCGCGGCATCCGGTCCGACGGTATCCGACTGTAGCCATGAGCATGCCCCGACACCTAAAACCCTCCGATCGACGGCAGATCCCGGACGTGGACGCATCCAACGGACTCTGAGCCCGATCCACAGATCGCGATCGCCGCCGCCCGATTGCCCCTACGAATCGTCGCAAACGAAGATCGCCTCTCCGTCCTTTCATCGTATGACCCGGCGGGCATCCACGATCACGACACCATCACGATCAGGACTGACCACCACTCCTCCTCGCACCTGACTCCTTTCACACAGATGGACGCCGTGTTCAGCAAGCAGTGGACCCGCGGTCTCGCCAAGGAAGTCAAGTTTGGCGTGGAATCGAGAGCCATGATGCTCCAGGGCTGCGACCAGCTCGCGGACGCGGTGCAGGTGACCATGGGCCCCAAGGGCCGCAACGTGGTCATCGAGCAGAGCTTCGGCGCGCCTAAGATCACGAAAGACGGCGTCACCGTCGCCAAGAACATCGAGTTCTCCGACAGGTTCATGAACCTGGGCGCCAGCCTGGTGAAGCAGGTTGCATCCGCGACCAACGACGTGGCGGGCGACGGCACCACCACCGCCACCGTGCTCACCAGGGCCATCTTCAGCGAGGGATGCAAGTCCGTCGCCGCGGGCATGAACCCCATGGACCTCCGACGCGGGATCCAGGCTGCGGTCGACAAGGTGGTGGCGGAGCTCAAGAGCAAGGCTAAGCTCATCTCCACCACCGAGGAGATTGCGCAGGTCGGCACCATCTCCGCCAACGGAGAGCGCGAGATCGGCGACCTCATCGCGCGCGCCATGGAGAAGGTCGGCAAGGAGGGTGTCATCACCGTCGCCGACGGCAAGACACTCGAGAACGAGCTCGAGGTTGTCGAGGGTATGAAGTTTGAACGCGGGTACATCTCCCCGTACTTCATCACCAACGCCAAGAACCAAAAGTGCGAGCTCGAGAACCCGTACGTCCTGATCTTCGAGAAGAAGATCTCGGGCCTCAACCCGCTCCTCCCGGTGCTCGAGTCCGTGCTCAAGACGAGCCGCCCGCTCCTCATCGTCGCCGAGGACGTCGAGTCCGAGGCTCTCGCCACCCTCATCGTCAACAAGCTGAGGGGCGGCGTGAAGATCTGCGCGGTCAAAGCCCCGGGCTTTGGCGAGAATCGCAAGTCCAACCTCCAGGACATCGCCATCCTCACCGGCGGTACCGTCGTCTCCGAGGATCTCGGCCACAAGCTCGACCAGGTGGACATCTCCATGCTCGGCACCGCCAAGAAGATCACCGTCAGCAAGGACGACACCATCATCCTCGACGGCGCGGGCGAGAAGGCCACCATCGAGGAGCGCTGCGAGCAGCTCAGGGACGCCATCGCGGAGTCCTCCTCCGATTACGACAGGGAGAAGATGCAGGAGAGGCTCGCGAAGCTCTCCGGCGGCGTCGCGGTGCTCAAGGTTGGCGGCGGCTCCGAGGTTGAGGTTAGCGAGAAGAAGGACCGCGTCGTCGACGCCCTCAACGCCACCAAGGCGGCGGTTGACGAGGGCATCGTCGCGGGCGGTGGCACCGCGCTGCTCAAGGCGTCCAAGGCGCTCACCGAACTGGAGGGGTCGATGCCCAACTTTGACCAGAAGGTTGGCGTGCAGATCATCAAGGCGGCGATCAGGGTGCCAATGAAAACCATCGCCAACAACGCCGGAGTGGAGGGCAGCGTCGTCGTCGAGAAGGTGCTCGGCAGCGACGACGACTCATGGGGCTACGACGCCGCCACCGGTGAGTACGGTGACATGATCGCCGCGGGCGTCATCGATCCCCTCAAGGTTGTCAGGACCGCCCTCACCGACGCCGCGTCCGTGTCTTCGCTTATGATGACCAGCGAGTGCATGATCGTCGAGGGGAGGAAGGACCCGGCTGACGTCGCGGCGGGCATGGGTGGCATGCCCCCCGGCATGGGCGGCATGGGCGGCGGCATGGGATTCTAAAGTGAGAGTGATTGATAAGTTGTGATGAATGCGCAACACTCAGCCGCGATTCTTAATAATCAAAACGTTAACGGTTCCGACCAATTACCAGCTCTACCCCTTCGCCACTTTCTAACTCTTACCCGCTTCGATACCAAGTGTTACGGTGTGACTGTATTAGAACCAGATGTCAATCAGTTCTGGGGGCCCAAAATATGAGGGAACTTTTGGGGAGGTTTGAGAACAACAGTGCAAAGAAGGAGAGTATTGAGAGAGACTGTTATAGGTTTAAAACCAGGAAGGATGCTATGTTTGAGACGAGTAGGTATCTAAGAAGGTTCTGCAACCTCTGACTTGGACACTCTGACTTGTCTCCACAAGAACCAATATAGCAATCAAGTCTTGGAGTCGTCCTTCTTGTCCGGCGACGGCGCGGACCTGAACTCGACGTCGAACGACCTCGCCACCGACGATGGAGTACCCGCCGCCGGTGACGCATCATCACTGACCGGCATCCCGGACGTGAGTCGCGCGATGGCCTCGAGCCCGAGGCTCTTCTGCGGCGTCAGAGACTTTGGCACGACGTCGACTGAGATTCTTCTCGGCGTGCCCGGGACTGAATTTTGAGTCGGGTCGACGGACTCCGTCGGCAGCTCGATGTCCGTGGAAATCAGGCTGACCCTTCTCGATCTCGGCACCAGGTCGACCGACTCGCGCCTGGACAGCGGCTCGTCCGCGCAGGCCGCCGCCGCGCCCCGGTCGTCGACCAGAACCTTCGGGCCGTGCACCGAGAGATTTTCGTTTTCATCTTCGACGTCCTCGTCGGTGTCGCTGCGATCCGACTCCAACTCGTGCGCGTCGTCGTCGTCGCTCTTCACGGACGTGTCGTCCTCCTCGTCCTCCTCGTCCGTGAGCTCGCCCTCGTCGTACGGCATGGGCACGTCCAGAGTCGCTCGGAACATACCGCAGTTGGTGGCGTGTTCGTTCTCCACTCGGAAGTAGTTCCACGCGCAACGCCGGATGACTTCCGTGGTGGCCCAGAGCGAGAGCCAAACCTCGTCGCCGACGGTCTCGACGCCGCCGATCGCACTTCCCACGGACGCTATGATCCACACGTTCCTCAGCAGCGCGTTTCCCGCGATCGCGACGTGGTAGATCCACTTGCGCTTGACCATCAGTTTGCGTTCAAAGAAGCCGACGGTGATTCCGCAGCCGGGTGAATCCTCGGTTGTAAATTTGATCTTCACCACGGACCAATCCTGGAAGTAGTCCCACGCCGCGCCGTAGAGCACCGCGGTGTACGTGGCGATGTTATACCACACGCGCGTCCTGGACGGGTTCGAGAAGATGGCGCCGCCGATCTCATCGTCGCCGGCTTCCTCGTAGCGAAGGATCAGACCGACGGCTACGGCGAGCAAACCGGTGAAATATTTGCCGCCGTTGACCAAGTGCACGGGCATCCCATCGTCCCTGTATCGCCTGAGCACCTGGGTCAGGCGGCACCACGAAGGCCACATCGCAATCACCGGAGCGTACCTAACCGCGCCTCTCATCGCCGATCCGAACGCGAGGAAAAAGACGGAGAGGGCGTCGCGCATCGCGGTTGTCTGCGACACGAGCTGGTCGGCGAGAAAGAAATCCATCATGCGCACTCTGCGAAACGGCGCCTGCACGGCTCGTGTAAGCGCGGTGAGGAAGAATCGTCGGGTGGAGTTTGGCGGGTGCTGCAGCGCCTTGAACGGACCCTTGAACGGACCCCTGAGCGCCCACTTGGGCCACGGCGCCAGGAAAAATAGCAGCATGAGCGCCATCGCACCCGCCGCGGCTGCGAACACGTCGTGAAGATGGTACAGACGGATGGACTCGACGGATGGACTGGACCCGATCGACGCGCTCGCACTTCTCGCGTCGTTCTCAGCCCTGGAGACCAGCACGAGCGAGATGACGAGCCACGTGGACGCGATGAGCGCACCGGCCAGCACCGCGCCCGTCGAGGTCAACTCCGTTCCCCGCTTCGCCTGCATGATGAAGGGCGCGTTGACCCGCGTGTCGACCCACGCCTGCACCGCCGAACCGTAGAGCGCCACGTGCAGCGCGACGAGAAGCGGGGCTCGGATCGCGGGTGCCACCGCGGCGACCGCGTTGCACTCCACGCTGTGCATCTTGCCGTCGGCGCACGACTCTGCGATTTTTGCGATGAGCATACCGAAGAGCGCCGCGGCGGCTCCGAGGGCCAATCCCGCCGTGAACCTCGGACCTGAATGCCGCCCGCGCGTCACGAACGAGGTCCCGGTCTCCCTGGTATCCCCCCTGAGCTTCGCGAGTAACTCGTTTCGGCGTTTGCGAACCTCGTAGAAGCCTAAGGGCCCCGACGGTTTCGACGACTTGCGGTTAGCTTTGACCCCGCGGGCCACCCTGTTCCACCTGTCGGGCTCCAACAGGCACAGCACCTCCTCGATCTTCAGGTACGCGTCTTCCAGCGCGGCGCGTAACGTGTTGACCTCGTCGTCGTGGAACACGCGAAGCTCGCGCAGGCCCCGCATGTAGGTATCCTGCGTCTGCCATCCCGTGACCTTGTCGTGCTTTTTGCAAATTTTGCGAAACGCCTCCACGTTTAGGGACACGAAGGACTCGAGCATGTTGACGGCTCTGTAGGACTCCGAGACCGCCTTGCGGAGCATGCGCGCGTCGTCCCTCGCCTTCTCCTGCGCGAACGAACGCGGGTCCGCCGACCGCTTCTTGTGTTTCGTGGACGTGAACGAGTTGCCGAAGTCGTGCATGATGTCCGCGAGGTCGCTCTTCGATTTTCGTTTTGGCATGCGCACCACCCGCTGAGCCTCCGACGTCAGGTGGTTCAGCTGCGAGCGCTCCCGCTGCGCCTCGCCGCGGATGTGGTCCAGGCGATCGCTGTAGAAGGACACCACGCGCCGGAGCGCTTCATCGAGTAAGTGGAAGAACTGCACCTCCTCTTCCAGCGCCAGGACGTTCTCGTCCTTCGGGGCCACCACCGTCGTGGCGATGCGCAACTCGTTCGTCTCCGACGACGGCTGGCGCCTGTGTCGATTGCGTGCCTTATCGGCGTGATCATCGTTATTGAACGCCTCGGTCGACGTCGTTCGCACCGTGATGAGTCCCTCGCGGTCGCTCTTGACCTCGCGCTTGAGCTGCGGCCGCACGCCGGCGTCCGCGGTCCCGTCGAGCAGTTGCTGCCGGGTGCCGTCATTTGACCCATTCGACGACGCGAGGTTTCCCCGTTCTGTCATCTGCCGCTCCTCGGCGGTCATCCTCTGCACGAGTCGTTTGAGGTGTTTCTTCATGACCTTGTAGGGTACGTACTCGGTGCTCCACTCGGGTACCTGGGTGTCGGCCATGCGCTTCCCGAACCCGACCATCTCGCTCGTCGGAAGTAATTATTCCTTCTGAAAGGTATCTCCCGCACCTCCTCACCTCCTACCCTCACGCGTCCCCTTCCCGGCCTCCACGCACGTCAGAACGCGGATGGCTGGATCCGAGCGGTTCTCAAGACACCTGGATCCACCTCGCGCGGTCGCTCCGGCCGCGCGCGTGACCTCGCGCGGCGCACCACAGAGAAACCGCCGGCGTGAAAACAATGCTGACGGAGCGTGGCGTTGTGAGCCGATCTGCCGATGCCGTTTGGCTTTGGCTTTTTTCGCCCCGATTTCGGCAGAGTGCCGAGCGCGTGGCTCGGGGGCCACGGGAGCCGACCGCCAGAATGGGTCTCCTCGGTGGCGTCAAGATTGTCGCCAAGGAGGAGGTGGAGCGCGATCTGCGGAAGGAGAAGAAGCGCGCCAAGAAGGAGGCCAAGAAGGCGCGTAAACGGGAGAAGAAGTCTCGTACGGCGGCTGGTTCGCCGTCCAATTCCTCGGGCTCCGACGACGACGACGACGACCGGGGTCCCAAGGATGGACCTTCTTCGATGGACCCACCCGCCGGCCCCGGGGACTCGCAGCGATCGCCGCCGCGGCATAAGCCCGAGGGCGGGCGCGAGGACTGGATGGGAGGAGGCCTCGATCGCGCCCTCGCCGACGACGCTTCAAAGGCTCGAGATCCGAAATCTTCCTCGCAGCACAAACGCGAGGCGGAAGCGACGAGGGCGGCGAAGGTGGCCGCCGACCGCGAGCTGAACCCGTTCTGGAAAGACGGAGGCGACGGGAAGCCCACGGAACACGCGGAAGCGACGCGTCCCAAGCTGGCGCCAGGCGCGGCGCTGCTCACCTCCGGCGCGAGTGGAGGGGTGGGCGACGGCGGAGCTTCGTGGAGGCTCAAGGCTCTCCGCCGCGCCAAGGAACGAGCCGCGGACGAGGGCAAGTCACTCGCGGACGTCGTCGGAGACCGGTGGGGGTCCGTCGCGCAGCTCGTGGAGAGCATCGGGGACAAGGTGGCGCCGGACAAGGCGCACTTCCAGGCGAAGCGAGACCGCGATCCCAACGGCGCCGCCGCCGACGCGTGCTTCAAATGCGGCGAGAAAGGGCACTTCGCGCGCGACTGCCCATCGATGGGACAGAAGCGGGGCCGGTCGGACACGCAGGCGCGAGGCGGCGTGGACGACGAGGACATCGCGAGGGCAGACGCGAGGGGCGGCGGTCGGTCGGCATACCTAGAGTCTGTCGGATCCGCGGGCCGCCCGAAGATGATGGCGCCGAGGTCAGCCGGGAACTGGCGGGGAACCTCCAATGGATCTAACCGGTTGAGCGGTAAGGATAGGGAGCTCTTGGCGAGCGCGTCGAGGGCGGCGAACAAGTTTGACTCCGACGGCAGTTTCATGACCCAGTTCGACGGGGCCAAGGCGGAGGACGGAGACGCGAAGAACGCGCCATCCGGAGAGGAGAAAAAGGCGTTCGGGTGGACCCCGGGAGAGTCCACCGAAGGCTGGGGCGACAAGAAGGTCAGCGATGACCGAGGCGGCGGCGGCGGCGGTTTCGCGAACGAGGTCGTCGACATCGAATCCGACGAGGAGGAGGAACCGGTAGTTCCTCAACCGCGTCCTCAACCTCCTCAACCGACTCATCGAAGGCCGGCGGAGGCGGGTATCGCGCCGAAGCCGCAGTCCGGCAACATGTCCGCGGCGGCCGCGTTGAGGGCTCGGCTGATGGGCGGGTCCGGTACGGGCGGCGATGCCGCGCCCGATAAGGTTGTCGAGCAGCTTCCGCTGGTCACCGCGGACGGTCGAGCCGCGCCCGGCGCTTTCGGCCGGGCCACCACGGTGCGGGGGGGCGTGAACGCGGCGGAGGGTGCGGTGCGACGCGCGCCCAAGACGACGCAGAGGTTTGAGGATGGGGAAAAGAACCGGTACTACCGCGACGACGACGGGGTGACGCTGGCGGACCTGGTCGCCGAGCACAAGCACGGCGGCGGCGACGACTACGACGCTAACCTCGCCGATAACATAGCCAGGTCCAAGCGTTTCAAGGGTGCCGGGACTGAGAAGGCGCGGGACATGCAGGTGGACGACGAGTACGACAACGACGCCGGGCTGGAGATGTACGAGCGCCGGGAGAAGAAGATGACGTTGGCCAAGCAGCAGGATCGCGCGAAGCAACGCGCCGTCGCCGACTACAGGCGAGCGCAGGCGGCGCAGAAGAAGTGCCATTTTTGTCTGGACAGCCCGAACAAGCCGAGGCACCTGCACGTGTCGTACGGGAACCTCGCCTACCTGATGCTACCCGAGGCGGGCCGGTTGGTCCCCGGCCACTGCATCATCGCGCCCGTCAACCACTGCGCGTCGTCCAGGGCGGCGGACGAAGACGTCTGGGATGAGATGCGCAACTTCAAAAAGTGCCTCGTGAAGATGTTCGCGTCGAAAAACCAAGAGTGCTGCTTCATCGAGACCGTGGTGAAGCTCGGCGGGGGCGGGCTGGGCGCCGTGGGCGCGGCGCTCAGCAAACACACCGTCGTCGAGTGCATACCCCTACCGTACGACGTCGCCGAGCGCGCGCCCATGTACTTCAAGAAGGCAATCGACGAAGCCGAGTCCGAGTGGTCCACGCACGACAGCAAAAAATGCATCTCAACCGCGCCGCCCAAAGGTTTGCGAGGAGCCGTGCCACCGAACTTCCCGTACTTCCACGTCGAGTTCAACATGACCGGCGGGTTCGTGCACGTCATCGACGACGACGACAAGTGGAGGGTGGACTTTGGCCGGGACGTGCTCATCGGACTTTTGGATTTACCCGAGAATACGACGCGGGCCAAGAAAAGGCCTCTGCCACCCGCGGTGCTGAAGCGCGAGATGGACCAGTTCCTGGACATGTGGGACCCGCACGACTGGACGAAACAGCTCGGGTAGGTAACTAGGTGTCGTCGTGAGAGTTGTCACGAAGCCTTGTTAGTTCTGATGTACTCGTCGGTTCTGATGTCAAACGTGAGTCGCTATGGGTTAAAAGTTACGTTGTGTGTCTCCTCGCGCATTCGTCGATTTCGTCCTCACTGGGGTCCGAGCCACCCGGTGGTATCCATGCCTCCGTTCGGTGGAGCCGCTCCAGGCAGGGACGCCGCCACCGCCGCCGCCTCAGCCTGCGTCGCGGCCTCCTGCTCAGCAGCCTTAGCCGCCTGGTTTTCGGCCTCGGCGTGCATGACGAGGGTTCCCATGAAGGAGAGGCTCTGCGGCTGCTCTGTCCCCTGCTTCTTACGAGCCTTGGCGCCCTTCCCGTTCCGCTCCCTCTCCTGGTTCTTGATCTTCCACTCCGGCAACGTGTTCTTCAACGCGACGACGCAGTGCGCCTCCATGGTGAACACCCCCAAGAACTTGTGGATCCCGGGCTTGTCCAGCAGGAACGCGCCGAACAGCTCGCCGCCCGCCGCCGCCGCCGCCGCCTGAGCCGACGACTTCGAGTCCAAATTCGCCTCCCGGTCAAACGCGGGTCTCAGCTCTTCGCTGATGACGCCGCGGTCCAGGGTGGACGCGTGGGCGGCGGCGATGATCCTGACGCCTTTCGTGTTGGTCGCGACGCCGATCTCGTCCAAAGTCTTCGTGTCCACGTGGTCCCCGACTCGTTTGCACACGTTGACGCAGTAGCCCGCCTCTCTAGCCTTTTGGTCGTAGGCGTCGGCTGCTTCCTCCAGGGTCTTGAAGCGCCCGAGGCAGGTTCGCTTGTCCTCACCGCGCATCTTGATGCGCGCCTCGTACTGCTGGTGGCCCTTGGGGCGCACGCCCTTCATCTTGCGCGCCTTCGTCTCCGACTCGCCCTTGGTCGCGAGCGCTAACTGATCCTCCCCACCCTTGCCGGATTCCTCGGCTGGTTTGTCAACAATCAAGGCCAGAGCTTTGTCGACGGGCGCGCCCGGGATTGCCTCGGGTGCATCGTCAGCCATGGAACCCATGATCCTCGCGATCGCGGCGTGTCCCTCCCCGGGCTTCACCCGCTTCGTCGTCCGCTCATTCTCCCAGGCTTCTATCGCCGCCTCCGCCGCCTTCTCCTCGCCCTCGTCCGGGAAGTTGAGCAGCTCTGGGGCGAAGCCGATCTGGCGAGCGGCTGCGTCCCAAGCCTTCGCAGCCTCCTCCGCGGTGGAGAAGTAGCCCAGCGCGCGCTGCCTACCATCGCCGGCGGTCGACGTGATCCGAGCCCGGTACCTTCCGCTCTTGTTGTGCAGCGCCACGCCCCTGAAACCGGACTTACCCGCGCGTCGTTTGGTCCCCCGCGCACCTCCGCCCTGTGTCCCGCTCACGATCGCGAATCCGTCCGACTCCTTAGCGATGGTCAAGGCGCCCGAGTTGTGGTTCACGCCGTCCGCGGCGCTCCTGAGCATCTCCGTGAGCGGCTTGTCGTCGTCATCGACGACGTCGCTGGGCGCCATCTTCTGAGCGGTGGGCGATCGTCCCGCCCGAGGCGCGTTCGACCACTGCCGCGCCCAGAATCTTCTCCCGCGATTTTGTTTCGGTCTGGTGGGCCCAAAACCCCAAATTTGGCTTGGAAACTCTCGATCAAAACTGCCGATCAAAGGAGCATTTCATCGACACGTATTGAAAGTGACTCGGTTTCAATTTCATCGGCAGATCAGAGGCGGTGGTTGTTCGAACGAGTTCGTTCCGGCAGTTGGAGCTGAGCTCATCATCATCGCTCTCCTCCCGCCCTCTCCTCCCATAGCGTCCGGCGACACGTCCGGCCCGACGCATTCGAGTATCGCACGCGCGTCTCGGTGACACGTGCGATGGGTGCTAAGCGAACCAGAGACGAGGACGACGCCGAGGAGGCGTTCCCTCGCGGCGCCTCGGGCGCGGGCGGCGATGACCTCCCTCGCGGTGGCGGAGGTTCCACCGGCGGCTCCACCGCCGCCTCCAAGAAGCGGTCCAAGAACAGGATGTTCGACGACGACGACGACGGCGGGGTGCGTGCCCAACGAAGCCACCACTCGCATCTCTGGCACCCTCCGGATGTGTCCAACAAAACTCGTGCTCATCCCGCGTCGCCCCGGCGCCCCCGCCGACCGCCGTGGGACCCGCCGCCGCCGACGCATCGCTCCATCGCTTTTTCTCATCCGCGCGACTGACCGAAGCACCGCCCCCCGCATGGATCCATCTTCCCCATTCGCAGGCTCCCGCGTGGTCCCCCGGCGCGAAGAAAAGCGGCGGCGATAGCAAGTTCGTCGAGCTGCTCAAGTACAAGACCCTGCGCGTGGGCATGAAGGTGCTCGGCGTGGTGACGGAGGTTAACGATCGGGGACTGACGGTGTCGCTGCCGAACGGCCTCAAGGGAACCGTGACGCGCGCGGAGGCTTCCGACGTCCTCGCGCCGGTCGCCAAACGAAAGGGAGGCAAGAAAGACGCCGGCGACGAGTCCGAGTCCGAGTCCGAGTCCGAGTCTGAAGAAGAGGAGACGGACCAAGAGCTGGACCTGACGTCCATGTTCCGCGTCGGCCAGATTCTGCGATGCAGGGTACGCAACGTCGGCAAGGGCAAGAGCGGCGGCAAGCGAATCGACCTCGCCACTCGCCTCTCGCAGGTGTGCGGTAACATCTCCGGACACTCACTGCACGACGGCATGGCCGTCCCGGCGTGCGTGAACAGCGTGGAGGATCACGGATACGTCCTGTCGTTCGGTTGCCAAGAAGATCCAACCGGATTTTTACCCCGAAAGTCGTGCCCGCAGTCGTTGGCGGACGTCTTAGTGCGCGGCTCCATCCTGGACGTGGTGCTGAGCGGCGGCGACGAGGGCAGCGGCGGCAAGCGGGCGCGGAGCAAGGGCAGCGGCGGCGTCATGCAGTGCACCGCGGACCCCAAGCGGGTGGCGCAGGCGGTGACGCACGAGGGCGACGGCGCCGCCATGAGCACGCTGCTCCCGGGCATGCTGGTCAACGCGAGGGTCAAAGCCGTGCTCCCCGACGGTCTCCAGATGAACTTCATGACCTACTTTCAGGCCACGGTGGATGCCTTCCACGTCGGCGGCGGAGTACATGGCGCGGCGCCGGATCCCGCGGCGGCGCACAAAGTCGGTGAACGACTCCGAGCCCGCGTTCTCTACGTAGACGCAAACTCCAAGAACGTCGGCCTCACCTTGCGTCCGCACCTGGTCTCCGCACCTGACACGCAGTCCGGGCCTGCCAAGAGGGCTGTTGATTCGATGCCCAAGCCCGGGACTGTGTACGAGCAGGCGCTGGTCCGAAGGGTGGATTCGGGCATCGGCGTTTTGCTTGAGCTGAGGGAGTCCGAGGACGAAGATGGAGCTCACCCCGCCTTTGGCTACTGCCACATCTCCGACGCCGCGGACGAGCACACGGATAAGCTCGAGAAACGGTTCAAGGTTGGTAAGAAGGTGCGCGCGAGGGTTATCGGGTCGAGGGCGATGGACGGCGTCGCCACCGTGAGCTGCAAGGCGACGGTGCTGGACCAGCCGTTTTTGTCCCTCGAGGAGCTCGAGCCCGGCATGCACGTCCGCGGTGAGGTCGTCGCGGTGGAGCCCTACGGAGCCGTCGTGAAGCTCGCGCCCGGGGTCAAGGCGCTCTGCCCGCCGAACCACATCTCGGACATACCCGGGCGGGTGACCAACGCCAAGGTGAAGGAGGGCTTGAGCGCCAAGTTCCGGGTGGTATCCGTCGACCGCGCCAAGGGCAGAGCCGTCGTGACGCACAAGAAGCAGCTCATCAAGTCCGACCTGCCCATCGTCGCGTCCTTAAACGACGCGTCACCGGGTGTCACCACGCACGGTGTCGTCACCGGCGTGGAAACGTACGGGGTCTTCGTTCAGCTCTACGGCGACGTCCGCGGGCTGGCGGGGGCGCAGGACCTCGGCCTCTCGCCAGATCAAACCCCGCACGAGGCTTTCGCGGTCGGTCAGGTGGTGCGCGCCACCGTGATACGGTCCGATGGCGGCGAGCGGAAGATCAAGCTCTCGCTCGCGCCGGGGGGCGTCGCGGCGTCGAGGGATGAGAAGGAGAACGGCGCGGGGGAGAAGGAGGATGTCGGCGCTCCCGAGCCCGGTACCGTCGTCGAGACCGCCATCGTCAAGCGCGTGGACGAAGCCACCGGGAACGTCCAGGTGACCCTCCCCGGCGGCGTCCCGGGCGTGGTGACCGCCGCGCAGATGTCGGACCACCCCTTCACGGGACCCGGCCTCACGCGAGCGTTCGCCCCCGGCGACGAAATCGGACCCCTCGTCGCGCTCGAGGCTAAACCACGCCGATCCATCCTCTCGCGGAAAACAAGCCTGGTCGAGTCAGCGCGCGATGGAACCTTACCCGAGGACATCGGAGGCGTCGTCGTCGGAGCTGTCTATCCAGGGTACGTCGCCTCTGCCACCGCCAACGCGGGTGTATTCGTACGGTTCTTGGGGCGGCTCACCGGCCTCGCGCCGCCCTCGCAGCTCACCGACGTCCCTCAGGCGGGCGGCGTGGACCCGGAGGAGATGTTCGCGCTGGGACAGACGGTGCTGGCGAGGGTTGTGTCCGTGGACGCCACCGTCACGCCCCCGCGGCTGTCCCTGTCGCTCGCGCCCAGAGGCGTCGCGGCGTCCTCGGGGGTAACCGCGGAGTCTTCGCTCGTCAAGTCCATCTTTCACGACGTGGACGTGGCGGATCGCCTCGCGGACGAGCGCGTGGCGCAGGGCGGGGATCAACCCGAGGGTTTCCTCGGTGTCTCCGCGATGGACAAGCTCGCGCTCGGTGTGCAGATCAAGGGTGTCGTGCACGGCGTGAGAGAATACGGAGTCTTGGTCGATATGCCGGACGTGGACCCCGACGCCGTCGGCCTCGTCGCGTTTCATCAGCTCCCGACCGCGACTGCGAACGACGGCGACGAACCCAGTCACCCGGATGAAGGGGATACGATCGTCGGGCGCGTTCTCGACGTGTCCCGGCGCGAGGGCATCGTGGACATCGGCTCCCGCCCCTCGCTGACTGGCGCCAAGGCGGGCAAGAAAGGGGGCGCGATCAAGCCGCCCACCGCCGCCGAGCTCAAGAAGCGGAAGACCGCGCAGGCTGCCGCGCACGAGCTCGAGGTTGGATCCAAGGTGACTGCGGAGGTTGAGCTCGTCAAGCCTGAGTACGCGGTGTTGTCGCTGCCCGAACACGGCGGAGCTGTGGCATACGCGTCTGTGCATTTACTGAACAGACGATTCGACGAGGACGAAGTGGAGGCGGAGAGGTTCCACGTCGGCAAGAAGTTAACCGCGTTCGTCGCCGGGAACGCCGCGAGCGGCTCGCCCGGCGGCAGGCTCCTGCTCACGGTCCCGGCCGCCAAGTCCAACAAGGGGGACGGCGCAGGGGAGGCGGCCGCGGTGGGCGCGGGTGCGGAGATGGAGGGTGTGGTGAAGGAGGTTCAATCCGCGCAGGCGATTTTATCATTACCGAACGGACGCAAGGGCAGGCTCCACGCCACGGAGTTGGCCTACGACAACGGAGCTTTCCCGATGAAGAAGATCGCCGTCGGGGCGTCACTGAACGTCGTCACGCTCGGACCCGCGGGGGACCGCGGGAACATGCTCGAGCTGACCCAACGCAGATCCGCCGACGAGGCTAAGGACATCGCCGCCGCCGCCGCCGACGCGGGCGGCGGCGACGGTTCCGGCGCGGGCATCGCGGGAACCGCCGCGCTCGCCACGTTATCCGAGGGCGACGAGCTCGACGGTATCGTCTCGGCCGTCTCGTCCGATACCCTCGCGATATCGGTGGCTCCCGGGTTGACGGCGCGATTGCCCAAAATTGAAACCGGCGATTCCATCGGCGCTTTGAGAAAGTCCCTTCCATCACGGTTCACCGTCGGCGAGCGCGTTACGATGACCGCGCTTCACGCCGACGTCGCGAGGAAGAAGATCGTGGTGACGCTTCGATCGATGGACAAGCGAACCGTGGTTGCCGGCGCCAAGATTGCGGGTGTCGTCTCCAAGATTGCGCCCGGCGGCGGCGGCGTGTTCGTGCAGCTCAACTCCAGGCAGCACGGCCGCGTCCACGTCACGGACATCGCGGATGACCCTCGACCCGAGCCCTGGAAGCTTCATTCCGTCGGCGAGGCTGTGGAGGTTAGGGTGTTGGGCGTCGGCGAGGGCGGCGAGGTGGACCTCTCCATGAAGACATCCGCGCTCAAGTCCAAGGGCGGGAAGGATAGCGGGCAAGTCGAAGGGGCGATCGCGTCCGTCTCGCAGCTCGCGCCGGGCGCGAAAGTCTCCGGCTTCGTCAAGCAGGTGAACAAGGGAGGGTGCTTCGTCGCCATCTCCAGGTCTGTTGACGCGCGGGTCAAGATGTGCAACCTCGCGGATACGTTCGTCTCGGAGCCCGTCGCTGAATTTCCAAAGGGGAAACTCGTGCACGGCGTCGTGGTGTCGGTGGACGTCGCCTCGGGTCGCGCGGAGATGACCTTGCGTTCCGACGGGCAAGACGCCGCCGCGGGCCGGTCCTCGATGGACAACAACGCGCCCGTGGAGGAGGGTAGCGTCCAGATGGGCACCGTGCGAAGGGTCCAGACCTACGGCGTATTCGTCACCCTCGACGGCAGCGGACGGTCGGGACTGTGCCACATCTCGCAGTTTGCCGACGCGAGGATCAAGGATTCGCTCGAGCAGCACGTGCGCGCGGGGGAGCGCGTGCGCGTGAAGGTGCTCGGGGTTGACGATGAGTCCGGTAAGATCTCGCTCGGCATGAAACCCTCGTTGTTTGACGAAGACGACGACATGCCCGACGCCGGGGCCGGCGCGGAGGAGGACCCGCTCATGGCTGACGAGGACGAGGAAATGGAGCCGGAGGAGGAGGACGACGACGACGACGATGACGACTCCGCGGATGAGGCTGAGGAGGAGGAGGAGATGGACGACGACGAGGAGGATGCGGAAGAGGACGAGGAGGACGAGGAGGAGTCCGACGAGGACGACGCCGACGTGCTCGAAGGTGACGACGACGTCGACACGGAATCAGACGACGACGACGACTCTGAAGATGACGACGACTCGGATGACGAAGACTCGGAAGACGAAGACTCCGACTCGGACGACAAGGCCGCGGTCGACGAGGACATCGGCTTCGACTGGGACGACGATAAGGTGGGCAAGAACGAGGACGGCGACGACTCCGACGAGGACAAGGGACCGAAATCCAAGTCCAAATCGAAGCGCGAGCGAGCCAAGGAGAAGGCGCAGAAGGAGCTCGAGCTTCACAGACGGGAACAGGCGCTGCGGGACAAGGCGGACGCCGCCCCGGAGACGGCGCAGGACTTTGAGAAGCTCATCTTGTCCTCCCCGCGGTCATCGTACGTCTGGCTCAGGTTCATGGCGTTTCAGATGTCAGTCGCCGCGTACGACGAGGCGCGCTCGGTGGCGGAGAGGGCGATCAAGGCGATCCCGGCGGATGACGAGGACGAGCGCATGAACGTGTGGGTGGCGTACCTCAACCTCGAGAACCTCCACGGGAAGCCGTCACCGCGCGAGGCGCTGCTCAAGCTGTTCGACCGCGCCACCAAGGTTGCCAACCCGAAGAAGCTCCACCTCACGCTCGCGGGAATATACGAGCGCTCTGGTCAGGATGACATGGCGGCGCAGACGCTTAAGACGGCGACGAGGCGGTTCGGGCAGTCCGCCAAGGTGTGGCTCGCGCACATTCGCGCGCATATTCTCCACGTCGGGGATAAGAACGCGGACCCGGAGAGCGTTCGCAAGGCGCTCGATCGCGCCACCCAGTCCTTGCCCAAGCGCAAGCACGTCAAGGTTTTGGTGCAGACGGCGTTGCTCGAGATTCGGGAAGGTTCGGTTGAACGGGGTCGGACCATGTTCGAGTCCATCCTCCGCAACTACCCCAAGCGCACCGACATCTGGAGCACCTACATCGACCAGGAGATCAAGCAGGGCGACCCGGACCGCACACGGTCGCTGCTGGAGAGGGCCACGCACTTGGACCTCAACCCCAAGAGCATGAAGTTTTTGTTCAAGCGGTACCTCAACTTTGAACGCGAAGCCGGGGACAAGCAGCGCATAGCGCACGTCAAGCAGCGCGCCATGGACTACGTCGCTCAGAAGTTCGGGTGATGAGACGAGAGATGACGATCGCATCAGATAGAATCGACACTTCTTACTCGGAAATAACACGACTAAACCTTAGACTCACGACGAGAGGTGGTGGATGTTATGATTGAGGGATGTTGTATTACACGCGTGCGCTTTTACACTCCTTGCATCGTTGTCGCTGACGACCGTGCTCGCATATCTGTGACCCGCCGCACTCCTTGCATGCAGAGCGTATACGACCGTGCTCGCATATTTGTGACCCACCGCACTCCTTGCACTGTTTGCGCTGACGACCGTGCCCGCAGATTCCTGCACCACCGCACTCCTTGCACACATAGCGCTCACGACCGTGCTCGCAGATTCCTGACCCACCGCACTCCTTGCACTGATAGCGCTGACGACCGTGCTCGCATATTGATGCACCACCGCACTCCTTGCACTTATAGCGCTCACGACCGTGCTCACAGATTGATCCCCCACCGCACTCCTTGCATATAGAGCGCACACGACCGTGCTTGCAGATTGATGCCCCACCGCACTCCTTGCACTGAGGGCGCTGACGACCGTGCTCGCAGATTGCACCCCCACCGCACTCCTTGCACCTAGAGCGCTGACGACCGTGCTCGCAGATTGATCCCCCACCGCACTCCTTGCAATTAGAGCGCACACGACCGTGCTTGCAGATTGATGCCCCACCGCACTCCTTGCACTGATGGCGCCAACGACCGTGCGGACACCCACTGCACACCTTGCAGTTCGAGCGAGGCTTCACCCCGTGCTCGCACGGCCCGTAGTGCTTTGGGGCTCTCTTCCGCTTCGTGCCCTTCTTGGTCAACTCCTCTCTCGATGTATCCGTGTTCTCTGCATCGCCGACATTCGGAACGTCTATCCTGACTCTCGGCCGCCAAACCGTCGTGATCCCCATCCCGAGGGGTCGGCGCGCCCCGAAGTGAGATCTTCCGTCTGCAGATTGTCGTCGTGTTGGTTATTCCGAGCATCTAGCTAGCGCACTCCTCTCCGCGCCGGAGTTGGCCGCGGGTGGGGCCATGGGGGACGATGGTGCCACGTCCGACGTCGCTTTCGCGGCGTTCCATAGTTCCGCGACGCGTCTCGTTTCCGACGACGCCGCCGAGGACACCGTCAGCCACCTGGCCGCGGTCGGCGCGTCACTCGCCACGATGGAGGACTCAGTCATCGAACGATCCCTCGACTTCATCCTCTTCCCCGTCGTCGGCGTGATGCGCCGCGCGTCCGAGCCGGAGACGAACGACGCCGACGCCACCCCGAAGGCACGGGCGCGCCGGATCAAAACCCTGGAGGAGTCGCTCCGGTGCGTCTCCGCGGTGCTCAGAAGGTTGGAGCCCGGGATGGGTGAACCGGCGTTCATCGGAGATCTCTTCTGCGACGTCGTCGCGGTGCTCGCGCGTTCCGGATCCGACCCTTCGCTCGATGATCCCTCGTCTGGGACCCGTTCGTCGTCGTCCTCGGCGGACCTGGAGGACCTTCGACTCGCCGCGGTGACGTGCGCGAGCGACGTCGTGCGGCTCATCCGCCCGCGCACGACGCACGCGCGCGCGCTCCTCGCCGACAAGAATCTTCCCGCCGTGGGCTACGCGACGTCCCTCTTAGTCCGCGTCGCGCACCTCGAGGCGTCCGCGGGCACGAAAGGGAGCAAAGCGATCCGATGCGCCGCCCTCGCGACGCTCCGGGACCTCGTGATGAACACGGACGATCCCGACGCGTGGTCCTTCTTCCTCCCCGGCGTCGTCAGCGGGCTCGCCAAGGCGCTGCACGCGGCGTCGGGGTCCCGGTCCGACGAGGGCGCCGGGCCGGCGGGCGCCGCCGACGACTCGGCCTCGACGGAGGCGGCGATCGAGGCGCTCACCGCGATCGTGACGTGCGTGCTCGACGATACGTGTAACGTCGTTCGGAGGGACACGGAGCACGGAGGGGACACAGGGGACGACGTGGTGGAGAGGTTAAGGAGGATGGCGGAGGATGGAAGGGAAGACGCTTCGGTTCTTCGAGAGAGTTCTTCAAGGGTCGACGAGGACGAGGACGAGGATGACGTCGCATCGGACGGTCCCCCGCCGGCCGGTGCCGATACGTCCCAGGCTGCCGCGCACCTCAAGGTACGACGCACCGCGCGGTGGCTGAGGGAGACCGCGCCGAGGGTCGAACAGGCGCTCGCCGCCGCGTTGACACCGGCGGTTTCACACCGTAAACCATCCGTTCGACGGTCAGCGGCGCTCGCGGCGGCGGCGGTGATCAAACAATGCAGTCGAACACTGCGCGGCGCGAGGCGGACGCTGCTGGAGTGCACGCTCGTCGCCCGCGGTGACGCGTGGGATGCGGTGTCCGGTCCGGCGACGGTTGTACTCGACGGGTTACGGAGCGACGGGTACGTAGACGACGAGGTGTTGGATTCAATCGTCGCGGAGGCGCTCGGAGATTTGCCAAAGTTGGTTCGGCGCGGGGCGGCCGGGGGCGACGGGGGCAGGGCCTGCGCGCAGCGTGCGATCGCGGCCATGGCCACCGCGGGGTCCGCCCGAGTGGCGCGCATGTTCCTGACCAAATACGCCGTCAGGTTGGCGACGTGCGCCGGCTTGGCGCAGTGCTTCGCGGTGAGCGCCGACTTGGCATCCGTCGGCAGAAGTAACGAGCTGAGAGCGCTGGGCCAACTCAGCGGCGTCACGAACGGCGCGGGCGGGGTCGATACCGATGCGGATGCTGATACAACCACGAGCGAAAGCAAAGACGTCACCATCCGCGAGGGCGGGACGGCGTACGTCCCCGTGATGCCCAGGCAACCGCCGCGAATGCTCCACCTCTCAAACCCCGAACTCTACGACGCAGTCGCGAAAGTAGCCCGCGCCGTCGGCTCCCACTGCGCCTCTATAGACGGGTCCGGTGCACTCGCCGCGATCGTGGACGCGCACCTCGACGCGCTCCGGGACTCGCTGGAGGATGCGAAGTCGCCGGGGTCGCTGTGGCAGAGGAGCGCGTGCGCTCACGTCGCCGCGCTAAACGAAACCCTGCGCGGCGCGGGTGAGTATTTACCCGGGCAGGCCACCCACGTTCGAACCGAGTCCAACTCGTCGGAAGTGTTCGCCGCGTCGCGATCGATCCTCCAGGAGTACCTAGGCCACGCGGTGTGGGACCTCCCCACGTCCCTCGACGACGTCAGCCCCGAACGCGTGGTGGACGGGTCCATCACGCTCGCCACGCTGCGTGACGACGCGTTGCTGGTGTGCCTCGCCGCTGAGGGCGTCGGTGTCGTAGCGCAGGCTTGCGGGGTTGAGTTTGTGCGGGCGGGCGCTTTCCTGCCCACGGCGCTGTGTCCGCTGTTACAGAAACTGGGCGATCCCGCCGCCGTGGTGAGTGATACGGCGTCGGATGTCCTCGGTGTGATCGCCGCGGTCGGAGGGTTCGTTCAGGGTTCAATGAAGGGTTCAACCCAGGATGGTGGTTCAACAGTGAGTGAGGGACCCGTCGCTTCGCTGGTGTCTGCTAACGCTGACTACGTGGTGGACATGTTATCTCGCCACCTGCGACACCTGGACGACCACCCGGGCGCCGCGCGGTTCTTCGCGGCCGTCTTGGGTAAACGCACCGGCGCCGCGAGACGGACGCTGCACCTGTTACACGAGCCCGTGCGCCGCGCGTTGGATTCGATGGGTATCGGCGCTCGACGAAAAAACTGGCGGCACGCGGGTACTTTCCTCGGGTGCCTGAGGGAGGTGAGCGACGCCGCGTGCGCCGAGGCTGCGTCGCTCCTGGAGAGTGCGAACAAGGCGGTGGAGGATGTCCGCCCCTTGCACGATCTCATCGAGGAGATGGAGCGCGTGCGGAGTGAACAGTTCGGGGATGACGAGGATGACGAGACGGGGGACACCGAAGGTGGAGCGGCGAAAGCGGCGATGGCGGAGGCTTCCATGCGGAACGTCATCGAGTCGTCGGATCACTCCGACGCCGCAAAGGCGGTGGATGTACCCGCCGTGATCGTGGAGTGGAACCGACGGGTGCGTCACGAGTCGTCGCTGTCCAGGCTCGTCGCCGGCGTGCTGACGTCGGCGGCTCCCTTGCTCGAGTCCTCGGATCCGCGGGTACGCCTAGCCGCCGCGGAGGTTTGCGCGTCGAGCCTATCCGCCGTCGCCGCGTGCGACGCGTGCTCCGCCCCGGAGTCCGCGGTGTACGATACGGTCAAGAAGCTACACCCGCACGACGTCCCGCAGACGCACGGCGACAACGAACGGCCCGTGCGTGTCTTACCGCGGGTGCACCAGCTGTGGCCGCACCTCGCGCACGGGCTCGGGCACCGGCTCGGCCCGCCGGTGCTCCCGGAGCCGTTCAAGGCATCCCTCACGCTGCTCAAGAGGTGCGCGGAGGTGAGCGGCGGGGAGTTCATCGCGCGGCGGATGGCATCTGACGCGTGGCCGCAGCTGGCGCGGGTGCTCGAGCTCGGCGTGAAACACGCGGAGTCCGCTTCGATCGTGAAGCGAATGGAGACGTTGTACCTGGGCGCCGAAGACGGAGACGCCGGGTCGTTCTTCGATAACGACTTGAACGACGTCGACGAGGATGGACTCGCGGGGGGTACGCGCGGGCGGGAGACGGTCGCGAGCGCGCCGCGAACCACGGAGACGGTTCGCGTGGCGATATTGAAGACTCTGGCGGCAATCGGAGCGTGTGAGAAATCGAAGGGGGCGCTTCGCGACGTCGCGTCGAATGCGGCGGATGCGGTGATCCCGTTCACCCATGCACACGGACGGCGGCGCGCGGCCGGCTCGGCTCCGCACACGCCGGAGGTGATGGGTGCGGCGCGTGATGCGGTCATGGGCCTCGCGGCGGTGGCGCCCGACGCGGTGTGGACGGCGTTGGCGACTTCGGCTTCGAGCGTGAACGACTTTTACGTCAAGGCGCCGCGATGGGGACGTGACCCGGGGCTGGGCGGGGCGACGCCGCCTGCGTTGCCGGAGTTTAGGGAGATCATGCCGGTGGCTCGTGCGGGGTGCGGGGTGAGCCGGGAGGAGGCGGCGGCGTCCCTGGAGCTGCTGGTGGAGTGCGGGATGGCGGTTAGTAACTAGCTCGTAGGTAATGTTAGATTGACGACGTGAGACGAAGTTTGCTGCATTAACTTAGGTCTTTCTTAGGTGTCGCTCATTCCGACATGCGGGCTTGGGGCGAGCAGGATCATCCGGAGGACCGGCCGCGGGGTCGGCGGGAGCCTCGCGACCGCCCTCCCGCTGCGGCGCGCAACCGCGTGGAGGGGGACGGGGGTGAACCGCCGCGTCGGGGCAGGATCGACTTGAGCCACGGATTCCTGCGGCAGATCCAGCGGAACCAGCGCGATCGCAAGGCGTACCACGAGGCGTGGGAGGATGCGAGGGATTCGACGGTGGACGCGAACAAGAAGGAGTTCGGCATCGGAATCAACGTGATGAAGGACGGGAAGGAGTGGAAGAAGCCGCAGCAATGGAGGAGCTTCGAGCGCGAGGGGGGTGCCGCAGGGGGAAAAGAGAGGGACGACGATCGGCGCTCGAATCGACGCGACGAAGGGGAGCGACGGCCGAAGGAACGCGACGACCGCCGGGACCATTCAGCTGACGATGAAAGCGACGACGATCTGCGCTCGAGGCTCACGCGCGATGAGGCGCACGAGCGCACCGCCGCCGCGCTCAGGTCCGCCGAGGCCAAGCGGAGCGAAACCAAGAAATCCGTCGCGGCGGGTGCGGATGACGAGGCGGACCTGGCCGCGTGGTGGGGGGAGACCGGCGGGGACAAGGCGGCGTCGGACATACGCGCCGCAACGCAGAAGGAGACACGGCAAAAGAAACAACCAAAGACCAAGCCGGGCGCGAGGGAAGATGCCCATGCGAAGAAGCCGTCGGCCAAAGCGGAGCCGTTTCAGCCAAAGAGCTCTCCGAGCCCGGCCAAGAACCTCGACGGCTCAGCGCCCGCCTTCGTTCCAAAGACGAAGGAGATAAAGGAGACGAAGGAGGTGAAGGAGGTGAAGGAGGAGACGAAGGAGGACGGTGCGCTGGACGATTGGTCTGCGCTGGACGAGGAGCTCGAGAAGGCTCTGAATGAGAAAAAGTCTCGGGGACGGCGGCGGTGAGGTCACGATGTCTCTTGTTAGGATGACGTCTCTTGTTGTAAAATGTACACTACACGTCCGCCGGGAACGGGAACCCCTCTATCATACTCGCACCACGTACGTCGGCGACGTACAATCAGTCAAAGGTGATCTTCGTAGCCTTCACGGAGGTGTCGATGTCCTTGAAGTGGGCGCCGTAGAGCTTCGACTCCTTCTTCTTGACGTGCGTGCCAAACGCAGTCAGGGCGGTGGGCACCTCGGCGCCAGCTTCCCTCAGCACGTTCGCCAGTTCACCAGCCCTCGCCTTGTCGTGCAGGGTGAAGAACGTGTGCGCGATTCCCGTCTGCCCCGCGCGACCGGTCCGGCCGATGCGGTGGACGTAATCCTCCGCTGTGAGCGGGAACGTGTAGTTGATGACGTACTCGACGCCTTTGATGTCCAAACCACGCGCGGCGACGTCGGTGGCGATGAGAAGCGGGCTGCTTCCGCTCTTGAACGCCTCCACGGAGAGCTCGCGGTCCCGCTGGGACATGTCGCCGTGGATGCACGCCGCCTGCCAGTTCTGCCGTCGCAAGTTTTCGTGCAGTCGAGCGCACTCTTTTTTGTACAGGGCGAATACCAGCGTTCGCGGCACGGGCTTCTTACCCCCGAGGTACTTCTTCAACACCCGCGCGAGGTGCGAGTCCTTATCGTTGGGCTCGACCACCTCCACCACCTGCGTCACGGAGTGCGACGCCTTGAGACCCTCCGCGCCGATCCGTACCTTGACCGGGTTGCACATGAACTCGGCGGCTAAGCCCTGGATGGACATCGGCCACGTCGCCGAGAACATCACCGTCTGGCGGTCCGCGCGGGTCTGCCCCGCGATCTCACGGATCTCGGGCTCGAACCCAAGGTCCAGCATCCTGTCCGCCTCGTCCAGCACGAGCATCGTCACCTTATCCAGCCGGACGTCGCCGTCGTTCATAAAGTCGCGAAGCCGGCCGGGCGTCGCGACGATCACCGCGCATCCCCCGCCCTGCTTCATGAGGTTCTTCTGCTCCCACTTGGGCGCGCCGCCGTACACGCACACGCACCGCACGCCGCACGTCTTGCCCGCCTCCTCGAAGACCCTCGCGGTCTGCTGCGCGAGCTCGCGGGTGGGCGCGAGCACGAGGCATTGGGGCGACCCCGGCTTGCACTTGTCCTGCGCGAGGATCTGCATGAGCGCGGGGAGGCCGAACGCGATGGTCTTGCCGGAGCCGGTGGCGGCGATGCCCACCATGTCGTGGCCTTGTAGGACGATGGGCCAGGATTGGGCCTGGATGGGCGAGGGCGTCTTGAAGTTGGCGGTGGAGGCGAGGACATCGGCGGAGAATCCAGCCTCGGAGAACTCGGCGACGGGGGTGAAGTTGGTGCCGGCGGGGGCGGACTCGAGGGTGATGCCCAGCTTCTCCCGTCTGGCGTCCACCTCCTTTTGGCTGAGCTTGGACACGGACGCGGCGGGGGTGTAGAAGTCGCGCTTGAAGGCGGGAGCGGACTTGGCGAGGTCGTGGTCGCCCACGGCGGCGAGTTCCGCGCGCTTCCCGGGAGCGGCGGCGGTGGATTTGACCTTTTTCGTCTCGACGCCCGCGTCGCCGGCGACGTCGCGGTCGCGCTTCTCCTTCTTCTCCTTCTTCTCTTTCTTCTCTTTCTTTTCCTTCTTCTCCTTCTTCTCCTTCTTCATCTTCTTATCGCCGTCTCCCATGGCTGTCGTCGTCGATGCTTCGGTGTTGCGTCGGCGAATGTGGTGAGTGTCTGTGTCGGCGCCCGCCGCCTTGCGTTTATGCAACTGCGAGTCTGTGAGAGGATCAAAATTATTCGAATTAGAGATTTCAATCTCGGTAGGATAATGATCACAGGTGCACGCATCGGTTGTATTTATGATTAGGAGAGTGGTATTAGAGACAATAGAGCTACGGCGACCTCCTCTCCTCCTCCCGGCGCGGCACTCACACGAAATCGTACAGGTTCACGCTCTTATCGTCACTCACGCTCGCCACCTTATCCCCGCCCGGCCCGAAGCACACCCCCCAGACCGCCTCGGACTGATCCGACATTGTCTGCACGCACGAACGCGTGCCCACGTCCCATAGCTTCACCGTGGCGTCGCTCGAGCACGAGCACAGCGCGTTCCCGTCGGGTGAGATGGACACGCCGAGGACCCATGACTTGTGCCCCGGGAGCGCGTCCTGTAAGCTGCGGTGCTCCGCGTCGTACGCGTGGATGTGCCCGTCGTCGCAGCCGGTGTAGAGGGTCTTACCGGATGTATCGAAGCACAGCGATCGCACCGGCATGGCGTGGCCTTGGAGGGTGTGGAGGAGCTTGCCGGTGCCGGCGTCGAAGAGGGCGACGGTGCCGTCCATGGCGCCGCACGCGATCCTGCGTCCGTCGGGACTGTACGCCACGCTCTGTAATCCAGGATGGAGGAGACGAACGGGTGGTCAGAGAGGGCGGTGAGACACTCGCGATTGAAAATAAATGGCTCGGAAACAAGGGTCTTTTCGAGGAATGATGGGTTGTTCGATCTGGGTCCTGCTTGCGTACCTGCACGAAGCGTGAGTTCTTCGCCTTGTCCGCGGCGACCTCCGGGAGACTCATGACGCTGACCTGCTCTCCCCCGTCCTGCTCGATGGAGTACAGCTTCACGCCGCCGCTCACGCCCCCGGCCACCGCGAGGTGCGCGGGCTCGTCTCCTGGAGCGAACGCGATCTGCCAATTCTCCGCCGGCGGTGTCTCGATGACGCACCGGGTTTCGTGGGTGTCGACGCTCCAGACCCGGATGAGGGAGTCCAGCGCCGAGGACGCCACCAGTCCGTTCGGTGCGGCCGCCAGCGCCACGACCCCGAGGGTGTGCCCCGTGTAGGCGTGCGCCATCTCCAGGCCGTCCCCGGCGGCCCGCCAGGCTTTCACGGACTCGTCCACCGAGCCCGTCAGGAGCAGCCCTTCGCCGGCGCCGGACCACGCGACGGACCAGACGGCATCGTCGTGGGCGTTCGCCTGATGCGCCAGGGGTGATAGCTTCATCGTCGGTGGACTCTCTTCGATTGAAGCACAACGACCGCGTATCGCGTTGTGATCGGCCAGGTATTTGAAGAGCCAGCAAGTTTCAGACAGGACGCTCGCAATCTGACATCGGGTCGGACCTGACGACGGTCACAAGTAGTAGGACGCCGGGCGCGCGGAACGATGGAAGCGATGGATGGCGCGACGTAGGTTACGTAGGTGAAGGACACATGATGCATCGCGCTCATCCCGACCCCGGCGATACGGCCCCAAGCACCCGGCCCCCGACGATTCCGGTGAGCGCGCGGGTGTCCCCGAGCGCGTGGTGGCCCGCGGTGCTGCCCGCGGTGCCCCCGGGGGGCTTTCAGCCCGGGGACACGATGCTGGTCTCGCTCCTGGGGATGAACGAGCCGAAGCTGGAGCTCAGAGAGATCAAGGTCAGCGTGCGATGCGACCCCGATGGCCCCGAACCCGAAGCCGCCCGTCCCTCTCGCCCCGTGTCGTCATTTGCGCGACCGCTGACTTCCCTGGTTTCCCACCTCCCACCTCTGCGCAGCCGCTGACCGGAGAGACGTTCAAAGACGACGCGTGGAACATGTACCGCCAACTGGTCGAGGCGAGCAGCTGCGTCGATCGAAGCCTTCGAGACTTCGATCGATGCATACGCGGCGTTCGCGCGCTCGCCCTCGCGTGGCAGGGACTCGGCGCCGCGGGCGAGGTTCCCATCCTGGACCTCCAAGGGTTCATCGAGTTGCTGGTGAACCACCTCATGGAGCTGACCGAAGGCATGCGCAGGGGCACGCACCCCATGCTCTGGACCATGGAGATGCTGCGAGAAGCGCGCGTCAAGGTGATGGCGTGGGCGGGGGAGAATCCGAACCTCCCGCCGCTCGACGCCGTGGGATTGACGATGTTCTCGCTGGGCGAGAAGGCGCAGCGGGCGCTCGCCGCGCGAAGGATGCAGGCGCAGATCGGCTTAGGGTTAGGGTTTAGGGCACCGAACGGCGGCCGTGGTAACGGCGCGAACGTCCGGGGGTTCATGCCGGCGCCGGTGCCGTGGGACGCGTCCTTCTTAGCCGCGGGGTGGAGCGCGGGTGGAGTGTCCGGTGCGGGGGTCCCCGGTGGAGTGCCTGGTGGAGTGCCCGGTGCAGCGCATCTTCCCGAGACCGCCCCGACGCCGCCGCCGTCCTTCGCGCCTCCTCCACAAACGGCCGGCTTGCCCGCGGGTCCACCGCCGGCTGAGGCGGAGGATGCCCTGGCGGCATCCATCAACAAAATAAACAAGCCCGCGGGTACCCCCAATCTGATTGCGGGTGAGCTCGAGTTTCCCAACTCGCCCGTCGCCACGAAGGCGTCACCGGGTTCGGTTCCGAAGAAGCCCGAACGCTCTTCCACGAAGAAGAAGAAGTGGAAGGAGGCAAAGGCTGATCTCTCGCCCGTGAAGATCGCCCAGACGTGGGAGCCGGCGCAGCGAAAACTGGGGGCGGTTGCGGCGGTTGAACGAGCAGAGGAGCCGGGGACCCGTTGCATACCGTGGACTGAACACGAGATTGAGACTCTGATCCGCGGCGTTCGGAAGCACGCGGGGAACCTCGATCTCTGGGTTCGCATCACCGGCGATACCGAGTTCGGTGACCTCCACCGGTCACGTGGGGCCATGCGGGGGCAGTGGCACGATCGGCTGTGCGAACGGTGTCCGAAGCTGATGAAAGATTTCGCTCGGTGGCAGAAACAAGGCGAGAATCGTCGAAGGAAGACCAAGGGCGGCTCGGAGTTCCAGGACAAGAAGCTCGCCGCGCGGAAGCACCTATCCATCAACAACGACATCTTGGCCAGGGATCCGGAGACGGACGAGCAGCTGAGGATGTTACTGATGAAGCCCGAGGAATCGCTGATGGAAACGCCGGATGAAGACCCGGAACCAATCGCCGACGACGGCTGGAACGTGCGCGAGGCGTACCCTTCGTTGTTCCAGGGATTTGTCGTCCAGCCGCGTGTCGTGAAGGAGGTACCGGAGAAGAAACAAACGACGACGACGGCGACGGTCCAGTTTAAGATTCCAAAGTTGGACGCGAAGAGCCCCCGGGCGGATCACGACCGGGAGCGAATGGAGAGGTGGGCGCTCGAAGACGCGTGGTACGAGGACATCACCGCGCGGTGGGACGAGATGCCGAAGGAGGAGCAGGACGCGGCGCGGAAGGAGCGCGTGAAGATTCGGGATAGGAAAAGAAGGGTGGATCGACGTGCCGGTATCTCTCCCGCGCCGAGGGAACGATCGAGCTCGATCGGCAAAGATACCAAGGCTGAAGATACCGAGGCTGAAGATATCGAGGCTGGCGCCGTGACCGAGTCGGGTGCCAAGACCAAAGAGCGCCGGCGCCTCGTCACCCCCGAGACTGACCGGTCGACTCCCGCGCCCGCGGAATCCCCCAATCCTCGCGCCGGGTCTCTCCCGATCGTGGAGAGCCTGACGAAGGAGCAGGCTGACCTGTGCCAGGCGCACGTGTCGGAGCTCCGGACGCGTCTCCGGGACGAGCTCGGCGTTAGGATGGACAAACGATGGCGCGCGGTGTTTGTCGAGACTGAACACGGCAAGCATCAACCCCGGTTCATCGCGCCGAGCGGTAAGCGCCTGCGATACCTACCGGAATGCGTCAAGTACGTCGAGCGTGAGGGTCAGCACGGGCCGGACCCGAGATTCGCGGGGAGCAAAGAGGCGGTCTCACCCAAACACAAACCCAAGACGAAGGCGGCCAAGGTTGAGGAGCTCGTCAAACCCTCGCCCCAGGGACCCAAACACAAGGACACCAAGGACCTCAACAAGGACCCCAAGGACAAGCCGAGTGGGAAGCGGCCGGCTTCGGTACTGGAGCCGCCCGCCCCGCCCCCGGAAAAGAAGGAAAAGAAGGCACGCACCAGCCGCACCGCGCGCGCCACGCAGCGTGAGCTCTGCATAATCGAGGACGACGACGGCGAGAAGGAGTGCGTGGATCCGACGTTATTGGCGCTCGCCAACGACGACGTTCGCGAGTCCATGATCGCGAGGGTCAAACCCGGGGTTCGACCCGAGGAAGTCCTCCGGGGCGACAAGGGCGTGGCGGATGCGATGGAGAGACAGGGCGGCATAACCCTGCGCCACGACGTCGTGATCAAGGACGACCGCGAGCAGGCTGCCGTGATGAGCGCGACGAACCAAAACTCGGGGTTGAAGGACGTGTGGGTGTGGCTGCGGTGCGTGTGGCGTAACCTGGCGGGATGCGAGCTGGGCGACTACGTGGCTAAAAACGGCAACGTGACCAAAGTGACGTACGTGTGCCAATCTTTCGTCAGGCACCCGAGGCTTAAGGTGACGCGCGTCGACGTGGGTCAACAAGAGACTCCGGATACGGATACGGATACGGAGTCGGATGAAGACGACGGGTGGGGATGGGGGGTTAACCTGGCAAAGCCGGCGGGCGAGGTCACCGTGGCGCAGCCTCTCATCACGGTCAAGGAGAGGGTGATCGACTCGTCCCCCGCGCTCTTCGCGGACTGGCGCGAGTACTCCTACATCATGAACCTCGAGACGGTCGGGGACACGAAGAAGGAACGGGTGGACAGCGGGCTGTTGCTCGACGGTACTCCCGCGCGGGAGAAGAGGCCGCAGGGTGAGATTCACGTCGACGACGTTCACGAATCCTTCCGGTGCTCCGCGGATCACCTCAAGCTGATGGGACCTTCCGAACGGGAGCGCTACTTCCTCATGCTCCTGCGCACGGGCCTCGACCTCCGGTTCCAGTACCTGAACATCGAGTCCGACGTGGAGTTCGACGCATCCGTGGAGGTTGACAACATGGAGAAGAATCGAGGAGACGCGGAAGAGGAGGACGGACAGGGCGGAAATGAGGAATCTCAGCACGGCGGCGCCTTCGACGGCGAAATCTTTGTCCGCCGCAGCAATCGCCGGCAAACCGCCGCGGAGTCAGCCGCGGTGCCCGAGCGCCAGCCGCGGTGGTGGAAGAGCAGCTCGAACTCCGCGGAACGGAAGAAGCAGTACACGTTCCCGAGGCACCCGTGGGACCCGCGGCTGCTTCCCTTTGCCGATGGATTCGCCACGAGAGCGGTGGCGTCGGCGGCGGCCAAGGCGAACGGGGCCAAAGCTCCCGTCTCCGTCGTGCCCAAGCTTCGATACTGCGCCGCGTTCGCGCTGCTACCGATGACGCAGGAATCGTACGGCATGGGCAGCGCGTCGATGGTGGTTCCGGAGAACTCCAAGTCCGGTTTGAGCACCGGCGCGTGGGTGGTTTGGTACACGGTCCCGCGGCGGGGGGTCCCGAACCTTCACAGGTTTCTCAAAACTCACCTGGGCCGCGACGACTGGGCCCCCGACAGCCACTGGTCCCTCAGTAAGCTGCACCGTAAGACCGTGGAGGTTGGGTACGATAGCGGGAAGGACCTGTACGCGCTGGACTGTCTTCAGGGCGCGACGCACTGGTGCGACCCGGCGACGATCGCCGCGTACAACAAGGACGTCAAGTCGCACCTCAAGGTTCCGCTGCACAGACACACGCAAGCGGCGGGGGAGCACTTCCACTGCGACTACGGCGCCGTGCGGTGGGGTGTGTGTTTGGCGCCCTGTTGGGTCATACGGACCCCGTTCGCGGTTGGCCAGGACTGGCTCAGGATATCGAGGGCGTTGGATAAGAGGCTCAAGGAGTGGGAGAAGCACCTGGACTTAGGGTCGGAGGCGAGGGGGAACGCGGGGGTACCAAACTTTTCCGACAACGCGTGGCTCACGCACCCGTCCGCTCTGGACGAGTCTCGAATGCCTTCTAGAGACTTCGAAGAGACCGACCGAGACGGGGACGACGACGACGCTGGGGACGACGACAACGGGGGGAACGAAGCGGAAATCGCCGTGTTGAATCAGCGGAGCGACGGAGCGTTGGCTCACTTCGCGGACGGTGACGAGATGATTTGAGAAAATTTTGGTAAAATTTACACACCCGGGTCTTCGCGTCTCATCGCTTCTTCTTACCGGTTTTCGTCGTCACCTCGGCGCCTCGCACGGTGATCATCTCCTCCACCGGGGTTCTCGGCGGGACGACGGTGACGGGCACGTGCGCGTGGTGCGCGACGTGTTCACCGACCGATCCGAGCCCGACGAGGTGAGCCCCTAGTTGCTGTACGCTGGAGAGGCCTCGGCTTCCTAGGACCACGTGGTCGCAGTCCTGCCGCTTGACCGTCTTGCAGACCGCCTCGCCGGTGGACTCGCGTCGCTTGCACCTGACGATCACCGTCGATACGCGGTCCTCCGTCAGTCCGCACCTCAAGAGCTGCGCCCTGTGGTGGCCGAGGACGCGCTCGCCCTCCTTGGACGGGGTTCCTCCTGAGACGCAGGTGACCAAGACCGCGTCGGTGTCAGCGTCGAGGATGTCCCTGGCGGCGAAGCGAACGGCGCGCATCGCGTTCGGGCTGTCGTCCACCGCGAGTGCGACGCGGCGGCGGCCTTTCGCGCGCATCATCTCGTCGTCCGCGGTGAGGTGTGCCGCCCCGTCCTCCAAGGAAAATAGCCAAAATATCCCACAAAAAGCAAATCTTTTTGAGAGATCCCCAAAACTTTTTGGTGAGCTGTCATTTCTCGAGACGGCGGGGCGATTGTATGGGGCGTGTTTCTTGAGTCGTAGACCACCGTTTGGCTTTTTTCCAGTGAAAAAATCACACTGCTGACACGACCCCCGCGAAAGATATTTTCCATTTTCCTTTTTTCACGGTGTTTCCACCGATGTCACGCGGTCGAATCAGAGCGCCTTCAACACAAATCGCAGCGCCTTCACCACAGTGGACGGCACGAGAGTCGATCGCGCAGTCCGATCCACGCTCTCAGCAACCCGCCGCGTTCGTCCCCGATCGCCGCGCGTTCGTGAATCCGCGGAGGCTCACGCCCGAGCGCCGCATTGCATGTTCGGGACACTCCCGAGAAAGTCCGAAGGCGACCTGCCGCAAACGTTGGTGAGAGACGAAGCCGCGGCGTTGAGGGCCAAGATGGCGACCAAGGCGACGCACACCCGCGTCGCGAGAAGCGAAGGCGACCTCGGTGAGTGCCCACTGTCGATCAAAGCCGGCTGCGCCGCACCCGCGAACCGTGCCGCGCGCGCACAAATCGCCCCGCTCTTTTTCCCGTTGCTCTCGACAGGACAGTTGCCGCGAATTTGAAGTTGACGCGACCCGCGCCCCACCCCCGCCCACCCATCCGCAGACGAAGAGGTGTGCTGGATCTGCCTCGAGGGCAGCACCAACGACAAGGTGGAGCTCATTCGCCCGTGCAAGTGCCCGCGCGTGGTTCACGCGCGCTGCATGGCGCGCTGGCAGCTCCAGTGCAGCGGCAAGGACGAGGAGCTGCACTGCAAGTTCTGCAACCAGGACCTGCCCAACTGGCGCAAGACCTTGTTCCGCGACGTGATGGACGACGACGCGGAGACCGAGGCTGAGGAGGAGGCTGTGCAGGCTAAGGAGGAGGAGCCCGCCCCGGACAGCGTCAACGGCGACATCATCGTCAAGTTCAACAACATGAGCTTCCGGTGCAGGGTGAGGACGGGACAGGAGGGCCTGGAAGACTTCATGGCGCAGATCCGGGAGAAGTGCAAGATCCCGGAGGACAAGATGAACTGCCTCAACCTCACCTACAGGTGCAAGGACCCCAACACGGGCACGCAGATGACGCTGGAGGGTGTCAACAACTCCGCCTTCGACGCCGCCGTCCTCTGCAGCGCCGTGCAGGACAAGATCAAGCAGCGCAAATCGGCCAAGCACTCCAAGACGTCCAACCCCTCCGGGAAGAAGGGAGGCTCCTTCTTCAGCCGCCGGTCCTCCATCGACACCTCCTCCCCCTCCTCCTCCTCCTCGTCGTCGTCGTCCTCCTCGTCGTCGTCGTCCTCCTCGTCGTCGTCGGGCATGGACCTTAGCCCGACGAGAGGCGGCGTGTTCAACCAGGCCCGCCGGGTCAGCGCGCCCCCGCCCGAGACGGATGGGCCCGCCCCGTTCCCGACCCCGCCGACGAACGAGGCGTCGCGGGAGAGGGATCAGACGCGAAGGAGGTCCAACCGTTTCATGCCCTCGTTCATGTCCTCCTTCGTCTCGCTCTGATTGGCGTCGAGGCTCACTCGAGGCTCACCTCGTTTACGACGATTACACGACTGAATACGGACAACGGAGAAGGCGCCGGCGGGTCGGATCCACGGACGCTTTGTATCATCAGATCATCAACGCAGCAGCGAAGCGGCACATATCTATCATCCACGAGCGACGCACATAGCGCGGTCCTCACCCGACTACTACTTTATGTAATGTACGAAACCGAAATAATAGCGAATCGAGTTTGTTTCACCAAATAGTCCTACAAAACGCGGCGCGCTTCTACAACCTCGAATATCTACTGGCCCAGGAACGAGTCGAGCTGCGACGACGCGTCCAGACCCGGCGCCGTCGCCAGATCCCCGGGACCCGGCGCCTTGAACCCGCTCAGCTTCGCCAACTCCGCCAGAGTCTTCTCCCCCTCCGTCTTGGTCCCATCCGCCAGGATCCACGTCGGGAACCCTTGGATATCCGCGCTAGCACACGCCGCCGCCACCGGCGTGCCCCTCTCCCACCCGCCCGGGAAACACTCCACGTACGGGATGTCCGCACCGGCTCCGAAGATTTCCTTCTGGTCCTCGCAGTGCGAGCACCAAAAAGCGCCGTACATCTTCGCGCCGACGGATTTGAGATGCGTCGCAAGGTCCCTGCTGTACGAGCTGGACTGCGCCTCGATGACGGGCGCGGCGTACGGGAGCTTGAGCGTGTTGATGTTCGCCTGCGCCGCGGTGTCGTCCGTTAAGAGCAGCGACAGCGACAGCACGGTGACGATGTACACGGAAAACGCGGCGGGAGCGGCTTTGCCAAAATCTTTGCCGCCCACGCCGCTTAAGCCGATGGCGAAGAGCGTGAACGAGATGGTGGCGCTGGTGAGGCAGTACACGCACTCCGCGCCGCCGAGGGGAACCGCGAGTAGGTACAGGAGGTACGAGCTCACACCCGCGAGGCCCGCGGTGCTGAGGAAGGTGAGCACCCTCGCTCGTTGATACGCGTCTTTGTCCTCCTCGTTCCCAGCCATGCCCGCGCCCCACCACGTGAGCGCGGCGACTCCAAAGTACGCCGCCGCGCCAAACGCGGACAAGGGCACGCCGAAGAGCTCGGAGTACCCGGAGTTGAGCGCCGTCTGGCATCCCGTCAGCGGGCACGTCACCTCTCCGCCGGTGAGCTTCTCGATGGCGAGGTAGGATGACTCGAGGAAGCCGGCGCCGGCGAGGAAGGCGGCGACGCGGAGGGGCGGGTTGGGCACGGGCTCGTCGGGCTTCTGTTTGGGCTTCGGGCGAGGGGTCAGTCCGTCGTCGTCCTCGTCGTTGACGCTCAGGCTGGGCGCCGCGCCGGGGTTGTCGCTCGCGCGCGTTCGGATCATGATTTGATGTTGACGACGTCGCTGGCCGGTGTTCGCGACGCGCGGCGCGATGCGGGAGGTGTGTGGAGACGCGCGCGCGGTCGCCGTGACGCGCGTGCGGCACGCACCGGTGGTGCGAGGAAGCGCGATGGTTGCCCCGAGGGCGACGGTCATCGCGGCCATGGCGCTTGGACAAGTGGCCGCTGCGTCGATACGATGTATCTCGCCGATAAGATCGTGAATCCGCTTGGATCACAATCACGAAGCGTGCAGAGTGCCTTCCTCGCGTCGCACTGTTTGGGCGCACTGAGAGGAGGACGTGGGCGCGCTTGGAACCGAGACACGATGTTCAGCCTCTTGCACGTGGAGTATTTCTTCGGTTTCGGCATGTTCATCCTGGGCATGACCAAGGTGAGCCCCAGCCCGGCCCCGTCCTTCGCGCGCTCCATCTGACAAAAAGTTTTTAACAATCGCAGGTTTCTGGCGAGCTGATTCCCCGGTTGCATCGGGAGTTCGAGGGCGACTACAATCGCTGGGCCGAGGGTAAGATGGCGTTCCTGCACCTCACCGGAAGTCAGCTCATGAACGCCGTCGGGTACGTAGAGGGCGTGGCGGCGTGCCTGGTGATGATGGCGCAGCCCGGCAACCCCGCGCGGCGATGGGGGCTCTTCGCCGTCTTCAACACGCTCATCACCACCTTCTTGCTGCACGTGTTCGACAAGGACGGGCGGGAGATGCCAAACCTGATCATGGCGAGCGTGTGCATATTCATCATCGCGAACGAGCCGAGGTACCCGATGGGGATACCGCCGCGGGTGGTAAAGACGCGGCGGGTCAAGGACCCCGCGAAGAAGGACAAGTAAACTAAATAGATCGTCGTAATATTACGCTCACTCGACGCACACCCTCACTCACCGCGCCCCCCCGGTTCGATCCATCCATCACCGACCACGGTTCAGATCCGCGAGCATGGAGGTCGGATCCGGCGCCGCGCCCACCGGATCCGTCACAATCGACCCGTCACCGAGCATATCCCGCAAGATCCTCCGAGGCTCCCTCGCGCCGCCGTGCCGCAGCATCCCTTCCCTCAGCGCCTCACCCGCGCCCGGCGCCAGTGGATCACCCGCGAAGAACTTCTCCCACAGGTCCGCGGCGACGCACTTGGCGTACGGGTACGAGTAGTACGTCGACGCGTAACCCACCAGGTGCCCGAACCGCAGCTCCCAGCTCGTGCCGTCCTCGACGGGCATGAGCGAATGTGTCCGCTGGACCCTCGCGGCAACCTCGGATACCGAACCGTCCGTCAGCGTCGCCGGGTCCAGCGCGTGCACCTCCAGGTCCGTCAGCGCGAAGACGCACTGCTGCTGTAAGTCCGTCGCGCCGAAGAGCTCCTTGGACGCGCGAAGTCGTTCGATCATTGCATCCGGCATCGGATCACCGGTGACCCTGTGCGAAGTGAGCACGTTCAACGCGTGCGGGTCCCACGCGAAGTACTCAAAGAGGTGCGATGGAACCTCCACCATGTCCATGGCGCACCTCGTGCCGCTCAGGTGCTGGTACCGCGTGTCTGACAGCACAGAGTGCATGGCGTGGCCAAACTCGTGAAGGAACGTCTCAACCTCCGAGTGGCTCAGCGTCGCCGCGGAGCCGGCGCCGAAATTGCAAACCAACGCCACCGCGGGCCGTTGCTTGTGCGGACCGGGCACACCGCGGCTGCACCGGATGACGAAGTGCGCGGCGTGCGTGAATTTCCTGGGCCGCGGCTCGAGGTCGAGGTAGATGGTGCCGATCTCTTCGCCTTCGCCGATCCCGGCGTCCCCGGCGGTGACCCTCAACTTGCGCACCTTCGCGTGCCAGCTCTCACTGGAATCCATTGGCACCTCCGTGAGTTTCACACCAAACACCCTGTGCACTAACGACCCGACCCCGCGCAGCACCCGCTCGAGGGGGAAGTACGACGCCACCTGCGCCACGTCGAGGTCGCAAGCCTTCGCCCTCGCCTTGCCTATGAGGTAACTCCGATCCCATCCCCTCACCGTCCCGCCTCTGTTTCCGGACCCCCTTCCTCCCCCGAGCCTCGACATCATCTCGATCTCCTCGCCCGCCCTGTCCGAAGACTCCCTCGCCAGCCGCTCCAACAGCGCGCGGGGCGCGTCCGGGTGCTCCGCCAGCAGCGGCGCCGTCGCGAAGTGCGCGTGCGACTCGAAACCCAAAATCTTCGCCGACTCGTGCCTCGCCCTCAATAACCCCGCGAGCACCGAACGGTTCGCCTCGGGGCCCGCGTGCGCCGCGAGGTACACCGCCTTGCGGGTCTCCGGGTCGTCCGCGTAACGGAGCACCGCGCTGACCGTGCGCTGATCGAGGGGAACGCGCGCGGTGAGACCTTCGCCGTCGTCCCTCTGCGTCGTCCCCCCCGAGGTCCTCGGACTCCGTGTCAGGCCGACTGGGACGCCCCCGAGCCTCAGCCGCGACACGTCCACGAATCCCAACGCCTTTGGATCGGCGAGGTTCTGTTGGAACGCCATCCCGAGCCGCACCACGTCCCCGGCGGCCTTCTCCAGCGACGCGTGTTCGTCCCGTCCTAGGTGTATGCCGCCGCGTTCAAAATCTTGTCTCAAAGTGAGCGCTACCCGGAGCGCCTCGGGTGAGAGCTCCGACGCGTGCCTCTCCTGCGCGTTCACGAGCGCGAGGTAGAGCCCGCGGTTGCTGTTCAGGCCCTGCACGTACCCCTGGAGCTGGACGTACGCGTTCGTCGCGGCGGATACCCATCGCTGATCGGGATGTACGTTCCTGCACAGCTCCGCCACGTCGACCACCGCGCATAGGGTGTCGGAGATCTCGTCCAGGTCGTCGATCACGGACGTCGCGGCGCCGCCGGTGGACGCGCTGGGACCGAGGGATACCAAACCCGCCATCAGTTCGTCGGACTTGGCCACCGCTCGGCGCGCGAGGCGGTCGAAATCGGAAGGCTCGTGCAGGCCCGCCAGGCCGAACGCCCCGACGCGGTCGTCGTCGACGCGGGACGCCGCGGCGGCGGTGCCCATGTCGGCGCGGGGCCATCGCACCGCGGGACAACGGCGCGGTAGGATGGTCCCGGCGACACGCCGAGCCGCCGCGCGCAGCGGACCGGACATTCCGCGCGGTGCGCTCACGAGAAGTGCCCTCGATGGCTACATCTCGAGGGGCGATCCTCCACTCTTCTCTCGGCATCGACCGGAAAAAACGCACGTCGCGCGATCCTCGGCGAACACACAACGAGCCGCGCGTCGCACGCCACCCGACGCGCTCAGACCGACTGAACCATGACTGACGTCGATGCCGACGCGGATGTCACGCCCGAAGTAGTGACGCCCGATATCCCCCGAGTGGACGAGGACGACGACGCCGCATCTGAGTTTGGCTCCCACGCGGTGGCGCGCCCGAGGCCGATGGTCATCCGCAGCGTGAACACCAAGAGCAGGGGCAAGGGGCGCATCAAGCCCAGGCTGGCGCAGGTGGAGAGGATGGGCGGCGTCGACGATGCCGCCGGAGTCATCGAAGCGCTCGCGTCCATGCCCCGCGAGCGAGGTACGCGCGGGCCCTACACCGATCCACGCGTCACGTCCCACTAAATCGCACGTCCGTTCGCCTCCCGAGTCGCCCCCCATCAACCGACGGTCCAAACCCCCTTACCCATTCACAGCCGTCGCCGACCACGACCCTGACCGCGCGAGCGGCGAGTTACCCACCGACCCGCCCCCGCGGTACCCTTACTACGTCACCGACGACGGCGACCGGGTGGTACCGCGCCTGGACTGGACCGATGGCTCTCAGCGAAACCGAGCGTGCGACTTGATGCGACGGTGAGTCTATTTTAATTTCCATACGGGCAATTAGAGTGATGACGTCGTGTTTTATTCACAGCGGCGAACCAGTCGTGCTTCGACGCACGGGATGCGCCGGCACACTCACCGGACGCGCCGCGGACAACAAACCCGGGCTTCTGAACTGGTGGGGCACCGAGTCCTTCGACGCGGTTCTCACGCGACACGCCGATGCCTTCGGAAAGGGTTCCAAGCGGGAGATGCGTTGCATGACGACGGACGCGGCGAAACATTCGTTCACCCCCGCGCTCGAGCGCAACAACGCGTTCGGTTCGCACTATCGCGTCCGTAAACCGACGACTGACGTGTCATCGCGTGACTTTCCAACCTTCGTGACGTGCGCCAGGAGGTGGAGCGACTTGAAGACCTACCTCCTCGACGACGTCTGCGTGACTCCGGGTGACTCTGGTGACAACGACGACGACCCCAACGCCGCCGTTCCGAGGTCTTTCCCCAACGACCCGATCGGCGCGGACGTGGCCGCCGGGATCGACTGGGAGTGGCTGCGGAACGTGCGACGCGCGCTCAAGATGGGACCCGTTCGCGGCGCGGTGTTGAGCGCCGGGACCGAGAACAGCCTGCTCCCCGCGCACCACCTCACCGGCGCCTTCGCGACCCACACCACCGCCACTCCAGTAGTCACCCGCGTGGGCAAGTTCGAGGTTAACCCGCTGGACATCGCCGCCGCGGAAGCGGGAAACGAAGCCGCCAAGTCCCTGTCCAACGAGAACCACTGCGAATCGTTCCAGGTGCAGGTGATCGGCCGGCGGCGGGTGTTGTTAATCTCACCCGATGTTTCCTACAAGGGTCTTTACCCATACCCGACGTCGCACCCCTTCGACGGGTCCGCAATCGCAGACCTGGACGACGCGGACTATTCCAAACACCCGCGACTGGCGCAGGTACGCGGCGCATCCGCGATATGCGAGCCCGGGGATGTGCTCTTCGTCCCGGACTCGTGGTGGAGGCACGAGCACGGGCTGACGCGCGAGCACGCGGCCGTGGAGATCCGCGTGGGTGAGTTTATTTTCATTTCCGTGCATATGAGCAATTTGAAGACTGACGTTTTGTTTCACTCTTACAGGAACCGGCGCCCGGCCTCGGACTGCGGCGGCGGCTGTGTTGCACGTGGGCCGCCTCGTTGAGGATCGCGTGACCCGCGCGGAAGGCCCGCGTGATGCGCGGCACTGGACTAAGGTCATCGCGGACGCGGAGGAGGCTGATTGGCTTGACTTGGGTACCGTGCGGGGTGGGAAACGAATCGACATGGCGCAGGTACGTTTCTTTTTATTTCCATGTGGGCAATTAGTTTGACGGGTAAGTGTTTTGTTTGCAGATGGTCAGGGATGAGATCGACCTCGGTCTGCCCACGCCGCGCGGGTCCGCGCCCGGTTCAGGCCGCGGCCGCTGGCAACAGTTTCTCCTCGACCTGATCGATGGACGCATGGAGCCGACGGATTGGCTGAACGATAACTTCGTGGATCCTCTGTTCCTGTCCGAGGCTGAGGCGGAGACGCGAAGACAAAAACATGTTGAGCTCATCGGTCACGACAACGGGACTTCGATGGACGAACCAGGGACTGCGGCGACCGGTACCGAGCTGGCGCTGTCCAGCGACGCGCTCGCGAACATGGTGGGCGCGGAGGGCAACTTCGCGGTCGCACTCGCGGGGGGCGGTGTGCTCACGAAGAACGCGAAACGCCTCCCCGACGACCGGAGCCAGACGCAGCGGGAATTTCCCGAATTTTTCGTAAACGCGCTCAACGAGAAGGGTTGGCAGGACGTCAAGCGCACCTCGCTGTCCATACTCAACCCGGAGCATCCCAACTTCGTGGGCAAGGCGGCGATGGAGCGCAAGGCGAAGCACGACGAGGCGATGAAGTACGGGTCCGGGGCGCCCCCGCCGGAGGGGAAGGCTCGGTCAAAGTTTTCATTCTGAAAGTAAGAGTTCTGAAAGTGATTCCTTCTTCAGTAGACTGATCAGTAAAACGTTAAGAGTCTACCTTCACTTGCTGCCCTCGAACCGTCCCTCGCCCAGCAGGAACACCCTGTCTTGCTGCGACAGATCCATGGTGTACTCCCCGCTCTCGAGCTCCCCGACAGTCTCGAACGCCGCCGCCGGTCCCATCGCCACGCGTTCCTCCCCGAGCAACGCCTTCCACGTCAGCAGACAGGTCAGGCCCGTGTCCGGAAGCCCGCTCGACGCCTGGAAAGTGCCCAGAGCGTTCTCGGTGCCCATCCCGAAGGTCCACCACTCCATGTCCTCCTCGCCGCTGTAGTACCCCAGGCCGTCGAGCAGCACGTGGAGCTTGTGAACCTCCATCCCGCCGTCCTCTTGTCGAAGCACCGGCCACTTGTCGCCCGAGGCGTTGAGCTGCGTAAACTCTTCGCTCACATTCCTAACCCGTGTCTTCTCGTCGCCCCACAGCGGCGCGTCGTCACCGGGATCGTTGTCCGGGTTATCCACCATCGACACCACGGTCTCGCTCCACTCCTTCGCCGCCTTGGCCCCGTCGCTCAGTTCGGCTGAAGCTGAAGTCTGCGCCGACGAGACCTCGTTTTCAGCCGCTTTTTCGTCGAATCCGATGGCTCCCGGCGCGGGCCCCCACGCGTACTTATCGTCCCCGAGCAGCGCGCGCCACGTCTCCGGATCCACGTACCCAACCTCCGGTAACCCGACCGACGCCTGGAAGTAGCACAATGCTTCCTGCGTGGACGGTCCGAAGTACATGTCGGCTTCATCTTCTTCCCCGGCCCAGAACCCGGCTTCGTTGAGCGCGGCTTGTATCGTGGCCATGAGGTAGAGGTCGTCCTCGCCCGTCTTGCACATGGGCCAGGAGGCGGATCTATCGCTGCCGTCGCCCCGCCACCCGGCCACGTCCAGCACCACAGGCGGGAGATCGTCGTCCGTCTCCGGCTCCGGCTCGGGCTTTCGTTCGTCGGGCTTGATGGGCGAGGGTGAGTCGGACTCGGACTCGGGGATGAGCGCGTTGAGCATCTCGTTCAGGACGTCCCTGTCCGGCGAGCTCTTTCCCTGTGCGGGAACCTTGTCCTCCGTTCCCACGGGCGCGTTGACGACGAAACCGCCGTTGGACCCTCCCTTGAGCTCGTCCAGCTCGGCGCGCAGCGAGCGAACTTCTTTGCTGAGGGTGCTCACCTCGTTCAGGATGAGCTCGAGGGCCTCGTCCTGGGTTCGACGCATTCGCATCATCGCCTGCGCCAGCTCCCACTTATCGGCGTCACCGTCGGAGAGCGCGCGCGTCGCGACGAGCGCGGGGCGACGGCTCGCGCGGTGCACGGCGGAGAAGGACCGATCGATGGACCCAACGCGACGCCCGATAATTGCCCCCCTCGAACCTGAGGAGGAGACGACGTCGCGGGGGAACGCGGGGACGTGAGCGACGACGCGGTTCATTCCCCAGGCGGGGGCACGACGCGGTGCGGCAAACGCACGGGATGCGGCGGCCGCGTGGGCCAGCGCCATGGGTGCGAGCGTCAGCATCTCACGAGGTGCGCGCGGCTATGGCAGCTCGACGATAAGGTGAGGAATCAGTGCGTCACGAGCGGGTGGACGAGGCGAAATGGAGACGCTGTATGAGCAAATAGCGTATGCATCAAATTACGCAAATAACGAATTTTTCCTCTTCCAGGAGGGTTCAGGGTTTGGGCACCACTTGAAGAAAACGCGCTGGCTGAAAAAAGGAAGGCCGACGAAGCTCGCGCCTCAGCCCCGCCTCGACCCACTCTGACGTCACGCGACTCGACAGTTCGTGTCAAAGGATGCACGCGGTGAGTGTCCCAGCACGTCCGGCCATCCGGCGAATTCCCCGCGCCCGTGTCCCGCCGCGCGCGATCGTTCGCGGCAGAGGGAGAGATGTTTCTTCTCCTCCCCTCCCCTGCGAGCGACGTGTCCGTGTCGTCCCCGCCTACGCGCTGAGAGGCCTTCGACCGCGTCGTCCCGCTTCGCCGATCGTATCGCCGACTGACCGCGCCGTCCCGTTCCGTTCGCAGGCTATGAACATGACCGCAGCGGCCGCGCCCGCCACTCGGGCCGCGCACGCTCGCAGGTGAGAGCCGCCCGCCTGTTCCCCACCCACCCACACGGCACGCCAACAGAGACCGACGACCCGCCGCCGCAAATCCGTCTTGACTCGCGCCCGTCCACTCGAGGCGACACCCGTCACGGTGGACCCCATCGGGGCCTCGCGCGGCTCGATGCGCACGCTTCGACCGCGCCCCGACCCGGGGTTCGCGGCGTCCGCGGCGTCGGAGCCCCACCGCCCGCGCGCGCCACCGCACGATCGCCATCTCGAACCACCTTTATCCACTCCCCGCCGGCGCTTCGAACGAATGCGACGACATAATTTAGAATTCCAAAATCACCCAACCCCGAGAGAGACCTCTGACCACGCCGCCGTTCCGTTCCCACTCCGCCGTTCCCACAGTACCGCCTTCATGGGCAAGACGATGCCCGCGTGCTGCGCGACCGTGAAGGCGCGCCGCCCCGTACGCGGCGGATCGCTCAAAGTCTTCGCCGGGCGCGACTACTACGAGGTCCTGGGCGTCTCCCGCGCAGCGGATGGCAAGGAGATGAAGCGGGCGTACCGCACCCTCGCGCGCAAGTTCCACCCCGACGTGAACAAGGAACCCGGCGCCGAGGACAAGTTCAAAGAAATCTCCAACGCGTACGAGGTGTTGAGCGACGACCAGAAGAAGGCGGTCTACGACCAATACGGCGAGGCTGGTTTGAAGGGTGGCATGGGCGGCATGGGAGGCATGGGCGGCATGGGCGGCGATCCGTTTTCGAATCCTTTCGATTTGTTCGAGTCGTTCTTCGGCGGCGGCATGGGCGGGGGCATGGGCGGTCGCCAGTCCCAGCGTAACCGCCCGACCCAGGGCGACGACGAGCGTTTCGACCTGCAGATTGAGTTCCTCGAGGCGGTTTTCGGCTGCGAGAAGGAGCTGGATTGCATGAGGCTCGAAGAATGCGGCGAGTGCACGGGCTCGGGGGTCAAGGCGGGCACCTCCCCGAAGACCTGCGGCACGTGCGGCGGGCAGGGCCAGGTCGTGGCGACGGTACGGACCCCGCTCGGGAACTTCCAGCAGGTCACCGCGTGCAACGCGTGCGGCGGCAGCGGCCAGTCGTTTACCCCGTGCTCCGCGTGCGGGGGCGACGGCCGAGTCCGGCGTTCCAAGCGCATCTCCCTTCGCGTCCCTGCCGGCGTGGATTCGGGCTCTCGGCTCCGCGTCAGGGGCGAGGGCAACGCGGGGCGGAAGGGCGGTCCCCCGGGTGACCTCTACGTGTTTGTTGGCGTCAAGGATGACCCTGACCTCAAGCGGTTCGAGTCCATCAACGTGAGTTCCACCGTGTCCATCCCGTACACCAAGGCCATCTTGGGTACCACGCAGAAGGTGCGCACCGTGGATGGCACGGTTGATTTGAAGATCCCCGCGGGCGTGCAGCCGGGCGCCACGTTGCTCATGGCGAAGCGCGGTGTCCCCAAGCTCGGCCAGCCCAACGTCCGGGGTGACCAGTACGTCACCGTCAAGGTTACCATCCCGAAGAACGTGAGCGGCAAGGAGAAGGATCTCGTCGAGGAGCTCGAGGGCATGTCCAACTAAGTTCCGTTCTCTGGCGTGACCGCGTGGGCGGACTCGATTACATTCTTTGCGCGCGACATCGATTATCATATTACTCTTGTGAATACGAAACCAGCCGATTGAAGGGCTATTCTCTTGGCCTCCTCTCGTCGTCGTCGCCGGAAGACGCTACTACTCTATTACTGCGGGAATCCCCACTCCGCCAGGGCCTCAGGTTTGAAGAGAATGAGCGCGACGAAGTAGAACCCCGCCGTGAACACCCCCATGACGATGATGTTCAAGACGCTCATCGTCACCCTCTCCGCGAAACCAGGCTTCGACGCGAGTTCCACGCCCGTGTCCGCGACCGGGGCCGCGGCCTCCCTCTCCGCGGCCTCCTTTTCGTTCCCGCCCGTGTTCATCCCCCCCATACCCGCGAGGTCCGCGTTGGACTTCTTCTTCTTCGGACGCTTCCGGGGCAAGTCGCTCCCGGCCAGGCCTATGCCCGCGCTGCTCTTCCAGCTCGTGGCGTCCTGCTCGAGCTCCACGATCTTCACCATGGCCCACCCCGAGTTACACGCAAACTGATCCGCCTCGGCGCCGATAAATCGTCTTTTCGCTCAATTCGCAGAAGACGTCTCGGCACTGACGACACGCGCGAGGACGGGATGGGGGGATCTCGAGCCGTGCTGCGCACCCTCGCGTCATCCCTGGCGATCACATCGAGGGCGTTATCGTCGTCGTCGAGGGATGCGACCGCCGTCGTCCTCGCGTCATCGTGCGTCGGCGTCGGGTGGCGACGATGGGTCGCCGCGCCGGGCTCTCCGTCGATCACCGCCGCGCAGCCGTGGGCGATCAGCGCCCAGCTCCGGGGGGTGTCGAGGGGCGGCGGGAGGGGCGGTAAACGGGAGGACGAGACGAAGAAAAACCTGATACCCGCGCACAGGATCAACGAGCAGATCGAGTCACGTCAGGTCAGGCTCGTCACGGACTCCGGGGACGGCGGCGACGGCGAATCTTCATCATCCAAATCGCACGAGGTCATCTCGACCATCGTGGCGCGAAAGCGCGCCAAAGAAGCCGGCCTGGACCTCGTGGAGATGAACGCCAAGGCCGTTCCCCCCGTGTGCCGCATGCTCGACTACGACGCCTTCAGATACGAGCTTCGGCTCAAGGAGAAAGAAGCGCGCAAGAAGGCGGTGGAACGAAGGAGGCACGATCAGGTCAAGGAACTTCGTCTGAGCGCCCGGATCAGCGCCAACGATCTCGGGACCAAGGCGGACCAGGCGAACAAATTCCTGGAGCAAGGGCACAAGGTGACGGCGAGGATCGAGTTCAAGTCGAACGACGGCGTCAAGGCTAAGATGCGACCGGACGCGGGCGCCATACTGTACGCGGAGTTCCGAGCTTTGCTCAACGCGCACCGGGTCGAGGTGGAACCCAAGATGGTCGGGCCGTCGCACATGATACTTCAGATCGCGGCGGAACGGGAGAAGAAAGGTTCGACGAAGAAGAAGGAGCCCGTCAACGTCAAGAAGGAGACGCCCGTGGAGAAGGAGACGACCAAAGAAGAGACGGCGACGGTGTCGTGATGAAGAGATCAATTCAATTTGATATATAAGTAGAACGCTTGATCGTTCCCCAATACTCGTACAGATGAATGACCTCGGTAGTCCCTGTTGTTACCCTTCTTCCCTCGACGGAGTCCGGTCCGAATGTGATGCCAGACAGCGCTCGACGTCGTCTAATTAATCCAAATTACCACCCTCCGTTCCCCTATCTTCCCGTACAATCACCGGTGCCTCCACACGCACCAGTTATCGCCGTGCGTGGCGTATTCCCATTCGGTCTCGTCAGGTGAAAACGCGTCGGGGCCAATCTTCATAACCACCCGGTCGTCAATCTGCGCCGCGTACACCCCAGCCTCAGCCTTGAGGATGTTAACGGAAGACCTGCAGTGGATGCCGCACTCTTTCCTGAACGCGATGAGCTTCTTGATGTCGTTCACCAAATTCTGATCGTGCCACTCGTACACGTGATCCCAAAACACGGTTGGCGTGCCCGGGTGCGTCATGATGTACGCGTACCCTTGCGCCTCGGACCCTTCCGGGAACCTCCAGTGCCCTTGCGTCGAGCCGGTGTCGTGGTTCTCGATGAACGTCACCGCGCGCGAGGGCCACCGTCCCAACACCCCCGGGGGCTGGCCGTCCTCGTCGGAGAGGCGCCAGTACTCCTGGCGTTCGAACACCGCGTGGAGAATCCCCTTGGTGGTGACGTCGAAGGCACCCGCCAGCCCACCCGCGTCGTCGATCCACTTGATGATCCGTTGCCTGTGCGCATCCTGGTTGTACTTTGGCGAGTCGTAGTCGTACTCGAGTGTGTCCCAGAACTCCCCGACGGCGAAGGACACGTTGGTGCTCTCCATGTACGTCTTCACGTGCGTCCCGCTGAAACCGCGGACGTAGTCCAAACGCCATCCGTCGTATCCAACCTCGCTCTGCATCCACTGCATCCACTCCGTGATGTCCTTCTTGACGAAATCCTGGGAGTGGTCGATGTTGGGCGCGGCGTGGAAGAAGTCGCCCTGGCTCTGGTTACCCTGGCCGCCAAAGTGCGGGTCGTCGCTCACGATGGCCCGAGCGTCCCAGTCGAGCTTGCCGCCGTACTGGTTCCAAAGCCCGTCGGGTCCTTGGAACTGAGCGCACCTGTGGTTCAACACCGCGTCGCCGAGGCACTTGATGCCGTGCTTGTGCAAGGCCTCGATGCACGTCTTGAGCTCCTCTTTCGTGCCGTACTTGCAGTTGAGGTTGTACAAGTCCCGGGGCATGTACCCTTCCTGGGACACCGAGTCGGTTGGCGGGGGTAGCCACGCGACGGTGATGCCCATCTCCGCCATCTGCGGCGCCATCTCCGTCATCTTGCGGTACCACGCGCCGCCACCCTCGATGCGGGAGGACTCCCAGTTGAAGCCCTGGAGGAGCATCTCCTCGCCGGTGCCCGTCGGGGTTTGGATCCGCGTGGACGGGTCCGCGGGGGGCATCACCGGCGTGGGCGCCACGGGGACTCGCGGCACAACCTGAGACACGGGCTGAGACACGGGCGGCGTCACGGGCTCCGCGAACGTGCGCGGGGGCTCGGAGATCTTCACGGGATCCGGCATGACGATGGTAGCCTCCGGGTCGACGAGCCACGACGGTTTGTCGGTGGATCGCTCGATGGTGGGGTCCGCGGCGGCGCGCTTCATCTCCTCGAGCGCGTCCATGCGTTCCTTCAGCTCGCGTTCAATCTCGGCAAGTTTCGAGTTGCCCTCCTCCACGGCGGCGGACAAGTTATCCTGGATGGACTGTTCAATCTCAGCCTCGAGGGCGGCTTCAGCCTGCGCCTGCGCGTCAGCCGCGACCTTGGCCGCCTCAGCTTGCTCAGCCTCCAGCTTCGCGACGGAAGCCTCGGCGGCAGCCTTGGCCTCGGCGGCGCGAGCTTCGGCGGCAGCCTTGGCCTCGACGGCGGCGGCGGCGGCTGCTTCGATCGCCGCCTGCGCCTCGATCCTCTCCTGCTCAGCCTCCACCTTGCGCTGCTCGAGGAGCTCCCTGGCCGCGGCTTCAGCCTCAGCCGCCCTGGCCTCAGCTTCCTTCGTCACCGCGAGTTCCATCTCATCGCGCCAGCGCTTGAGGGTATCCTCGGAGATTTCGACGTCCGCGCCCGCCCACGTCTCTTCAGCCATTTTTTCAACCTCCTCAGCCTTCTTGATGAGGTTAGCGGCGGCTGCGGTGGACGTCAGGTCGCTGAAGGACGCATCCTTCGCAGCCTTGGCGCGGATGGCCGCGGCTTCGGCGCGCCTGGCGGTGATGGCGGCGCGCTCGGCGGTGGCGTTCGCCTGCGCGATGAGCCTCCTGGCCTTGGTGCTCGCGCCGGCATCCTCGGGGAGGTCCTTCGCCGCGGCGGTGGCCTGCTCGGCAACCTCCCTCGCAATCTTCGCAGCCTCCATGGCGATCGCAGCCTCCTTGATGGCCTCCTCGATGGACGCGTCGATGTTAGACTTGATCCCGCTGAAGGTGGCGGCGGCGGCGCCTCCCAACGCCATCTGCGCAGCCTCCATCGATTTCGGCCCGTTCTTCGTCGGGCTCGCCGTCGCCGTCTGCGAGTTGTTGCGAACGTTACCGTTCAGCGACGTGGACACCGCCTGCTCGGGCAGAGGCACGACAAAGTCCGCTCCGTAGTTGTCGAACCAGCGATCGCGACCGCCGGACTCCTTGATGACGAATCGCAAACCACCGGGCGCGGACCCTAGGTCAACCTCGCAATACGCGAAATCCCCAGCCAGTCCGCCGGTGACCTTCTTCAGCGGCGACTGCACGGCTCGGTCGCCGTACACCTTGGTGCCCTCCGGTCGCATGGGCGGCGGTGGCACGGTCCACATGTCAGCGCGTGCGCCGCGGGGCACCACGCCCCAGTGGAGGAGAAGGTCGCCCGGGAGGTCCGTCTCGACGCGGACTCGCGCGGATGACCCGGGGGGCATCCCCGCCTCGACGTCAACCTTGACGCCGACTCTGGTAACCTTGTCAACCTCGGTGAAGACGCGTTCGGTGAGGTCGAAGAAAGGGGTCCAGGGTCCAGCCTTGACGGGCTCGGGGGCGATGACGGGCTCGGAAGCCTTGACGGGCTCGGAAGCCTTGACGGGCTCGGAAGCCTTGACGGGCTCGGGGACCTTGGCGGCGTCCTTGCCCTTGGCCTTGGACATGAGCAGCTCCGCCACGCCGCTCTTCTTGGACTCCTCCATCTCGTAGTCGTCGTCGTCATCCGTGTCCGACTCGTCGCCCTTAGCCTTGGCGGCCGCCTTCTTACCCCCCCGTCGCTTCTTCCCCCCCTTGGCCTTGGTGGCCTTCTCCTCTTTCGCCTTTTTCGCGGATGGAGACGCAGGGTTGCGCTTGAACGAGTTGAGGGTTCCGAGCAGCGAGGACATCCCTTTGGGCTTGCGTGGGGTCGCTGGCGCTGGCGAGGCCTTTGCTTCCGCCGCGATGGCGTCACCGGCGGCGGCCACCGCGGACGTGAGGTCAACGATCGGCTCGGGTTCCGGCTCGGGCTCGGGCTCGGGGAGGCACGGGCACTTGATGCGGAACGCGTCCCCGTTGGCCATGTTGTACCACTGGTTGTACTTGGGATCATGGAGGACAAAGTTGAGGGTGGCCGGCGCGTGCTCGACGTCGCCCTCGATGACGGTGTACGCGAGCTTGCCGTCGTCCAGCTCTTCGACGATGAGCGGGGTCTGGCACACCTCCGCGAGTTCCTTGGTTCCGGCGGGCATGATCGATTTGTGGGGCATGACCCAGGTGTCGGGCGCCTTGGAGGTGGCTACTCCCCAGTGCAGGATGAGCTCCGCCTCGCTGTCCGTCTCGACGCGAACCCGAAACCTCGGGCCGTTGCACTCCACGGCAACCTTGACCTGCGTCGGGACGTACTCGCGGATGGTGACGTTGTAGTCCTCCTCGAAGAACGTCTCGCGGGGCCCGCGCGCCAAGATCCGCTGCTTTAGGTTGTTCTGGTAGTTCGTGGGCGCGGCCGCCTCGGCGACGGGCTCCTCCATGACCGCCGCGGCCTTACCGGTCGCCACGGGCATCTTCTTAGGAACCTCCTTGGGACCGCCCGGGTCCGGGATGAACGTCGGGCCCTTGACCCCAGCGCGCACGGCGAATCTCAGCGATCTTCGCGGCGCCGGCCGAGCGCGGGGGGCGAATGCTGAGTTGGATTTGACCGCGGCTCCCACGGCGCGCGCCGACGCCGGCGCGCGCACGGGCCGCGCCGCGACGCCTCCCGTCATGAGCTGTCCCGACATGGCCGGATCACTCGAAGACGCCTACAAAAACACGCGAACGGCGCCCGGTCGCGTCTGGTCCGAGGGCAGGAAGTCTTCCCGCCTTTTGGCCTCGGGTAGATCGGGTAGATCGGGGCTCTTTTTCAAGTTGTCTCCTCTGAGAAATCGGAGGGGAAGGAGGCGGTGAGATCGAGGAAGGTACGGGGGTGGTCAATGTGTAGCGATGGTGTCACCGCGGCGGGTGCGGTGATGTCGTGTATAATACGCCGGAAATTGCACAGTCGCGCGGAGAACCCCGGGGGGGTTCATCCGGGAGAAACCGGGGTTCAAATGATCGCGCGCGCGGGTCGAACACCCCGCGCGCCGTCGCCCGGAATCTCTCGGGAAAAACCCACCGTGAACGTTTACCGAAAAGTTCCCCTCCCGGTGTGGGAACCGGGCGACGGGCGATTGCGTGCGGGCGCGCTGTGACGAGCGAGGTGACGCGCGAACGAGACGCGCACCGCACGAACGCGAGAAAACGCCGTCACGATGCCATTCAACGGCGATTCGGGCAAAAAAAACGCGGCGCGACGTCTCACGCGCGCGCCCGCGACGCGTGAAAAGCGTTCCGGGGCCATCTTCTTTCCCTGGTTTTTTTCCACGCGATAATCGGGGACGGGTGACGATGCGGGGCGCGCGCTCACCTTGCGGACGGCGCGTGCGATGCGCGCGCGGTGCCTCGGCGACGTGGGTGCGTGTCTCGCGCGATACAATCGAGTCGGGTCGGCCGCCTTCGCGATCGTCCCGTGCTCACGTGCGCGTAGTTCTGATCGGAACATCCGAAAGGCGGCCGCTGTGACGACGATACGCGGAGAAAACAACGCTTGGCGAGAAACCCACTGCGAGTTTGGCGGCAATGTGGGACCGCATTTAGCCTGGTTCGCATACGGTCCAGTGGACACAAACGAGATTGGGTGCAGTCGAAAAGCGGGGGGACAAAAGATCGGGCGTTAATCACGTGGCTGAAACGCTTATACACATCCGCTCTCTGATTGGTCCACGTCGTTAAAAAGCTCATCCAAAGTGGTGATCTGTTTCGCCAGTTGTTCACGCACCGGATTTGGCGTTGACCCAAGTTTGCTGAGTTGTGCGTCGCGAAAAATTCATTACTCGTGTTTTTGCAATGAGCCAATCAAAACACAGAAACACTCACACGTCACCCGATTTCGGATACCACACTCGAAATGACAAATATGACCGTTGGGATTGGTTTGACTTCCTGTGAATCGTGAAGATATGTGAGCGACATGCGCGGTTCACGAACCGTCGTTTAATTTCGAACCGTCGGATTCGTTCCACGTAAGAAAATTAAGCCAGTGCCTATGACGCACGTGGACTGGCCAATTTGCGCGATTTGGCCAATTTGCGGTTAGCACTTTCCGTTTGCGCGCTGACCGTGAAGAGATTTGCCGAATCACCTTTGAAACGTGGCGTATCCGATAGCGAGCCTCGTCAGCATTTCACGATCAGCGCTTTCAAACCGAGTTTTTTAAAACTCAAAATTGGCTCTCGAACCACGATCTTTTCGTATTTGCGCATTACGAACACCCCTCCTCTCTGTGAGTGCATAGTCAGCGCGAGTAGACTAAAGCCCGCGTGTGCGGGATTTTTTCTGTCGTCTCTGTCGTCTCGCCGGCCGGCTCTCGCGTGAAATTCTATCTGCCCGAACCGCTTGCGCGGTGGGCAGCGACGGTCGAAAAAGCTGCAAGTGGGCATTTACCCTCGTCGGGCCGACGTTCGGAGGTGAAAAAAACCCGGCGTTTCAAGCTCGACTTGACAGGCTCTCACTTGGGTTTTCATCTTGTTGTTTGAAGCGGCGGGCCGCACAACGCCTAGGCGCACACATCACGTTCGATACAGCGAGTCGTACGATTCGCCAGGGATTCAAGACGGTTACCTCGGGAGGATAGGCGAACGCGATAGGGAGCGATGGCGTCGACCGCACTTGGTAATCTCGCACGCGCCGGACACGTCGAATGGGTGGGTGCCCAAAACGCCGGACCCACGAGCAGGTCGGGCGGCGGCGGGTGCGTCACCGGGCTTCGCCGCTCGGGCCGTCTCAGGGCGCGTCTCGTGTCGGGTCGGAGGATACCGTCGTCGGTGACGATGTCAAGAGCGCTGACGAACGAGTCCACGGTGGACGGCTCGCTCGACGACGACGACGCCTCGGAGATGGAGTTGATGGACCACCAGACGTCCCCGGACTCTGCGGCGAGCGACGGGGAACCCGCGCTCGAGGCTTTCCTAGCGCGGTTTCCCAGCGACACCGGCGAGGCCGTCACGTCGGAGGACATCGCGGCGGTGTACGACTTCCCACTGGACGGCTTCCAGAGAGAGGCGACCACCGCGCTGCTCCGCGGCGACAGCGTCGTGGTGTCCGCACCCACGGGATCGGGCAAGACCCTCGTGGGCGAGACCGCCATCATGACCGCACTCGCGCGAGGCCAGAAGGCCATATACACAACCCCGCTCAAGGCGCTGTCCAACCAGAAACTACGGGAGTTCCAGGCGCTCTTCGGAGTCCGCAGGGTGGGGTTAAAGACGGGAGACGTGGACATCAACACCGCCGACGCCGACGTGGTCGTCATGACCACCGAGATCTTGCGCAACATGCTCTACCCGCGCGCCACCGAATCGGATGGTACCAACACGTCCATAGGTGAGTCAGTCAGCGACGGTGACGGGCGGCTGGACGACGTCGGGGTGGTTGTCCTGGACGAGGTGCACTACCTCTCCGACGCGTACCGCGGCACGGTGTGGGAGGAGACCATCATCTACTGCCCGCCCCGGGTGCAACTGCTGTGCTTGTCCGCGACGGTGGGAAACCCGGATGACCTGGCGGGATGGATCGAGGAAGTTCACTGTGTCGGGGATGTTCGCGGTCAGAGGTGCCGGACGATCGTGTCGGACTACAGGCCGGTGCCGCTCAACTGGCACTTCAGCATGCGGCCGGGGCGAATGTGGCCCGGCCTCGGACCTCTGCTCAACCGCAACGGCACCAAGCTCAACTACGAACTGTTCCCGTTCACGAAAGAGGGTGCGAGGGAGTGGGAGGCGGCGAACGGGGGAGGACCACGCGGAGGTTCCACCAACCAGTGGGGCGAATACGAGTCAGAGAACGAGGCTGACGGGGAGTACGAAGGCGGGTTCTTTCGCAAAAAGTCAAAAAACGAATTTCCAAAGTTCGACGGCGGACGGAAAGGCGGCGCGGGCGGGGGACGCGGTAAATCGTATAAATCCGGTGCCACGCGAGGAGGGCGGGGAGGCAGGGGCGGCGACGCTCGGGACAGGGGCGGCGGCAGGGGCGGCGACAGGTACGGCTCGAGGGGCGGATCCTTCGGAGCGCCGCCGTCGCCGGCTACGGATCGCCAGGCGCGGCGACGGCTGGTTCCGCACGTGGAGACGACCGTGGGGCAGCTCGTCGCCGCGTCCATGTTACCCGCGGTGTGGTTCATATTCAGCAGGAAAGGCTGCGACCAGGCTGCGTTCTACCTCGCGGACTGCGGCGCCAAGCTGGTGACGCCGCGGGAAGAGGCGGAGATCGCGGCGGCGCTGAACGAGTTTGAAAAAAACAACCCCGACGCCATGAGGCCCGAGGCGGTGAACCCGCTCCTGATGGGCATAGCGTCTCACCACGCCGGGCTGTTACCCGGGTGGAAGGGCTTGGTCGAGAACTTGTTCCAGCGCGGGCTTTTGAAGGTTGTGTTCGCCACGGAAACCTTGGCGGCTGGCGTGAACATGCCGGCGCGGTGTTCCGTGATGTCGGCGTTGAGCAAGCGCGGTGACGAGGGCCCGCGGATGCTCACCTCCAACGAGTTCATGCAGATGTGCGGGCGGGCGGGACGACGGGGTTACGACACCGTCGGGCACGTCGTGTGCTGCCAGTCGCCCTTCGAGGGATGCGAGGAGGCGTTCGATTTAGTCATCGCTCCCCCCGAGAACCTCAAGTCGCAATTTTCGATTTCGTACGGGATGGTCCTGAATTTGCTGCGGGCGGGCCGGCCGCTCAGTGCGGTGCGATCCATCGTGGAGCGATCGTTCGGGAACTACCTCGGCGGTAGGGCGAGGCGGGAGCAGGTGCGCGAGCTGCGGCGGATACGGGAGCAGAGCGACGCGCTGAGGGAGCAAATCGCCACGGGCGACTGCGGCGTCGAGCCCGAGGAGTGGGCGCGGTTCATCAAGCTCGACGAGCGGCTGAAAGAGGAGCGCCGGCTTCTTAAGATCATCAGCAGGCAGACGGACGACGCGCTGGCGGAGATGGCGCGGGCGAACGTCCGGGATGCGCTCGAGTTGCTGGGCGGATGCGTCGTCGTCGGCGTCGACGTCAGGCGGTCGAGCGACGTAGAACAGAACCGCCGCGACGGCGAAACCGTCACCGCCAACCGCGCCATCAAGGAGGCGGTGATCCGCGCGGAGAAGGAGTCGCCCACGGTCGCGTTGATGCCGGACGGGTCGTGGTCCATGTCCTCCGCCGCGCGGCGCGAGGGCGACGACGAAGACGAAGACGTCGCGGCGAACCTCGACGAGATCTTCGACGATGACGAAGCGTCCGACGCCGATACCGATACCGATAGCGACACGGTGCCGGTGTCGGAGCGCGAGAGCGTGGACCTCACGCCCGTGGCGGTGGTGGAGGCGTACGAGTCCACCGGCGTGAGCTCCGCCATGTACCCGTTGGGCGAGTTTGTCGGGCTAGCCGCCGACGGAACCTGGTACAGATTCGACGCCTCGCGGGTCGGAGCCGTCGCCGATGTCGACCCGGTGTTGGACGCGGCTTCGACGGACGGGCGCTGGCACGCGCCGCCGGCGCCCACGCCCAACTCCCTGCGTTGGGTCCGCGCGAGCGGCGGGCTGTGGCGCGCGCAAGGGAACGAGGAGGCGGTGGAGGCGGCGTCGAGGACGTCGATTGCGTTATCTTCCACCGACGGTTCCTCCGCCGCCGACGGCGAGGCGGATGCGTTGGCGTTCCTTCACGAGCAGCGGCGTAAGATCGCGGGCACCAAGGCTGAGCTGCACGAGATGAAGATGTTCTCCGACATGCGACGCGCGGTGAAGAAGACCAACCGCAAACGTGAAAAGCTGAAGAAGCTCGAGGAGAGGGCCAAGAAGGTTGAGCGCCGGGTGCAAGAGTACAGAGCGGCGGGCTGGGATGAGTTCACGCGGGTGGTGGACATCTTGATCGAGGAGGGCGCGTTGGAGGACCCGGTCGATGACATCACCCTGGCACAGATCGAGGAGACGTGCGCGGCGGAGGATGCGGAGCGTGCGGCGAGTTCGAGGCCGCCGCGAAGGTCCATCGTGGATGAAATTCTCGACGATCCGTGGGAACCCGACGATCCAGGTCCGGGGTCGAAATTCGCCTCGGCGCTCGACGGTCTCGACAGCCTGATCAACGACTCCCCGGAGGACCTCGACGTGACCTCGCCCGCCGTGGACTTCGCCGCCGAGCGCAGGCGTCGCGACGCGCGAAGGCTCGCGCGGTGGGACGTCGAACACGGCGGTTCCGACCGAGCCGAAGAGACGCTCCGGCTGACGCCGCTCGGCAAGTGCTGCGCCAAACTACGCGGCGAGAACGAGCTGTGGCTCGGCGTTGCGCTCTCCTCTGAGTGCCTTGGCGCGTTGGACCCGACGCAGATCGCGGGGTTGGCGGGCGCGTTGTGCTGCGATTCTAACCGACCGACGAGCTGCGACTACGGTCCGAGCCCCGCGCTCTCAGACGCTTTAGCCGACTTGGAGCCGGAGATGGCCGAGGTGATGTCGCTGCAGTTCGAGGGTGGGATGACCTCGCCGGTGAACATGTCCCACGCGGTGGCGGCGCTGGTGGAGTCGTGGGCGTCGGGCGCGAGCTGGGACCAGGTCCGGGGGGATACCAACCTGGAGGAAGGGGACATCGCGCGGGTGTTCAGGCGGACGTCGGAGCTGTTGGCGCAGATGCCGCGCGCGAGGGAGCTGCCGCGGGGGACACGGAAAGCGGCGGAGCAGGCGGCGCAGCTCGTGTTGCGACCGCCGATCACCGACCTGTCCTAACACTAGTACTAGTGCTGTGTTATTCAGACTGACTAGACTACTTTAACTCTTATAACCGTATCGTTCACCCGCACCCAGTGTCGTTTGCCGATCTCACTCCGAGCTCCAGACGCTCCAAACCCGCTTCCAGCGCCTCCTCCGTCCCCGCCACCGCGGCTCTGAAAAACCCCGGCGTGGCGGCACCGCACAGCTGTCCGGGTACCAACACCACGCGGTGGGTGTTCGCGAGCGAATCCCACAGCCGCGTCTCCTCTTCAAACGAGGAGACGAAGTCGGTCAGGTCGATCCACACGAATCCGCCGCCATCCGCCCTACCGGCGGGGATACCGCCGCCCTCGGCAGGTCCCGTCGCCACCCCGAGCCGTGCCAACACCGTCCGGACAGTCGCCTGCCGTCGTCGCAGCAGCTTGTTGTGGTGACCGATGGCCTCACGCGCCGCGGTTCCGCCGTCCCCCATCAACGCCTGGAGGCCGCCGGCGAAAGGGTCCGAGCCCGAGTGTTTCCGCACGGTTTCGTCCCTGGTCAACAAGAGGCATGTCGTCTTTCCCCGCGCGATCCCCGCGGAGGGACCGAATGAGGTGACGACGTGCGCGCGCGTGTCGCCCTTGCGCCACAGCGAGGACGTGCCCATGAACCCCGCGGCGCGGCCCCACGCGGGCTCGTCCTCCGAGTCCGACCCCGAGTCCGAGCCCGATGGAATTTTATTAGCCTTTTTTGACGTCGGCGCCGCCGCGCCCGCCGCGACAGCCGCCGCGATCCCCGCGACCGCCGATGACGATACCGACCCCTTCGACACGTACACCCCGCACGCGCCGGTCTCGTCCGCGACCAAGTGGACGCCGTCGTCGGAGTGCGATTGACACCACCGCGCGACGGTGAGGACGGCGCCGGAGCCGGCAGCTGTACCAGTGGCGGGGGACGGGTTACCGAGGACGACGGCTCCGACCTCGGCGCCGTGCGAGCCGTGTCTCAGGGTTTCCGCGCCGGCGTCGAGCGCGGCGGTGATGTCGCCGCCGTGCGCGCTCGGGTCGACGTAGAGCACGCTCGCCGCGGTCGGTTCAGTGGGGGCGTCAGAGCCATCGTCGCCTGTGTTCGATGACGACGCGAGACGTGAAAGACGAGACAGGCGCCCTCCCGGTGATGGCCACGCCGGTCTGTAGGGCGCGAGCACCAGCACGCCGGTCTTGGTGGGTTCTTCGGTGGCGGCGAGCGCGGCGGCAACGACGGACTCCACGGCCTCCGCCTCGCTCTTAGCGTTCAGGATGGTGACCCACTCGGGCGATAGCCATCCCCCCTTCATTCCTGGCGAGGGAGGAACCCACGGCGCCCCGTGTCCGCCCTCGACCAGCATCTGCGCCGTGCACTGGCGAAGCTCGATCCCCGACGATGGTGCCTTGCGCTCCAACCCCGTCCCGGAGGTGTCGTAGCCGTCCAGCAGCCTGGAGTCCAGCATGGCGAGGTCCACGAAGCCGGACGGGTTGGCGCTGGGCTCGAACACATCACGCATCGCCTCCGTGGCCACGCGCACGAAGTCATCCACCGAGAGGATCCCGGTCGTGCTCGCGCTCTTCACGCTCTTCGCGCGGGTCACCGCGGGCGGTACGGTTCTCGTGCGCGTGACTCCACGCGGCCTGGCGCTCGGCGCGATCCCCCCATCGAGGGGTTGAACCGCGCGCGACATCCAGAATAGACGAGATGTCTCTCGGAAGATGTTATGATGTATCGCTACAATCTCACTTCGGGGCGCGCCCACGTCGCGGATGGGGATGACGACGGTTTGGAGGCCGAGAGTCAGGATAGCCGTTCCGAATGTCGGCGATGCAGAGAACAAGGATACATCGAGAGAGGAGTTGACCAAGAAGGGCACGAAACGGAAGATAGCCCCGAAGCACCACGGGCCGTGCGAGCACGGGGTGAAGAAGCGCTCGGCGTGCAAGGTGTGCGGTGCTTGTCCGCACGGTCGTCGGCGCTATGTGTGCAAGGAGTGCGGTGGTGCATCAATATGCGAGCACGGTCGTCGGCGCTATGCGTGCAAGGTGTGCGGTGGTGCATCAATCTGCGAACACGGTCGTGAGCGTTCTAAGTGCAAGGAGTGCGGTGGGTCTGCAATATGCGTGCACGGTCGTGTACGCTCTAAATGCAAGGAGTGCGGTGGTGCATCAATCTGCGAGCACGGTCGTCGGCGCTCTGTATGCAAGGAGTGCGGTGGGGGCTCAATCTGCGAGCACGGTCGTGTGCGCTCTGGGTGCAAGGAGTGCGGTGGGTCTGCAATCTGCGAGCACGGTCGTCGGCGCCATCGATGCAAGGAGTGCGGTGGGGCATCAATCTGCGAGCACGGTCGTGTACGCTCTGAGTGCAAGGAATGCGGTGGGTCTACATTCTGCGAGCACGGTCGTCAGCGCTCTTATTGCAAGGAGTGCGGTGGGGGCTCAATCTGCGAGCACGGTCGTGTGCGCTCTCGGTGCAAGGAGTGCGGTGGGTCACAAATCTGCGAGCACGGTCGTCGGCGCCATAGATGCAAGGAGTGTTCTTGATTGACGCGAAGATCTACTACTTATCGTCAACCACGGTCGCCGGCCTCCACACCTGGTTACCCCCGTCCATCAGCGCCACACCCTTGGCGCCGAGCTCATCCCGAATCCGATCGCTCTCGGCGAAGTCCTTCGCGGCCCTGGCCTCCGCCCGCGCCGCCACGGCGGCGTCCACGTCATCTCGCGTCAAACCCGCGCGTCGCAGCGTCAACTCCCTTAGCTCCTCCAGCAGACCCTCACCGCCCTCGCGTGGCAGTCCCACGGACTCCAGCGTCGTCTCCACCGCGGCGATCAAATCGTGCAACGCCACGGTCCGACCCACCGCTTTCTTGCCCTTCTTCGTGGATACCAAGTCGTTGAGCGTCTTGAGCGGCGCGGAGAGCGACGCGATCGCGAGCGGAGTGTTGAGGTCATCCGCGAGCGCCGAATCCACCGCCGTCGTCGTCTCCGCCGCGAGCTCGATGCCCTCGGCGGCGATACCCGTCGGGGGCTTGGGCTTGGGCTTGGTCTCGCCCGCGGTCTCCGCGTCTTTGGCTTGCGCGTCGACGAGCGCGTCCTTGGATTCGACCAAGGTTTGGTAGAGGTAGTAGAGCCTGTCGGAGGCTTCTTCCAGCGCGCGTTGGGTGTAGTTGATCGGGGCTCTGTAGTGCGTGCCGAGGAGCATCCACCGGAGCGCGGTTGGGTGGTATCGCTCCGTCACCTCGCGGATGGTGAAGAAGTTTCCGAGGCTCTTGGACATCTTCTCCGAGTCAACCTTGACGAACCCGTTGTGCACCCAGTACCTCACGAACGGCTCCTCGGGCTCCTCGTTTGTTTTTCCACCGAGACCGAGTTCACCCTCTGTACAGCACCTGCACGACGCCGTGCTCTGCGCCAGCTCGTTCTCGTGGTGCGGGAACACCAGGTCCTGCCCGCCGCCGTGAATATCGATGCTCTTGCCGAGGATACTCTCGATCATCGCGCTGCACTCGATGTGCCACCCCGGGCGTCCGGCTCCCCACGGCGAATCCCACGTGGGCTCCCCCGGCTTGGCCGCCTTCCACAGCGCAAAGTCCGCGGGGTTCTTCTTCCGCGTGTCCACCGCGACGCGTTCACCCGCGCGGTTATCCTCTAACTTCCGTCCGCTCAACGATCCGTACTCGGGAAGCGCGTCCACGCTAAAGTACACGTCTCCATCCGCGGAATAAGCGTACCCTTTCTCAATCAATCGCTCGCACAGCGCCGTGATGTCACCGATGTGATCCGTCGCCCTCGGTTCCATCGTCGGACGCACGCACCCCAGCGCGTCGATGTCTTCGTGGAACGCGTCGATGAATCGGTCCACCAGGGCGTCGCATTCCTCCCCGTTTTTGGCGGCTCGTTTGATGATCTTGTCGTCGACGTCGGTGAAGTTGCGGCAGTACGTCACGTCGTATCCCATGCGCGTGAGCTGGCGGTAGAGGACGTCGAAGGCGACGTAGACTCTCGCGTGGCCGATGTGCGAGTAGTCGTAGACGGTCACGCCGCACACGTACATGCTCACCTTGTTTTGTTCCGCGTCGCGAGGGACAAATGGTTCTTTCTTGCGTTTCATGGTGTTGTGGAGCATGAGCGTCTGGCCGTTTGGCGCGGTCGGGAGGGTATCGGCGTCGGCGTTGGCGGGCGACGCGACCGCGCCGGATGCCGTGAACCTGCGCTGAACGCCGCCGAGTCGAATCGGCCTGCATCGTGGGTTTGGGAGCGGGTTGGTCAGAGATGGTGACGGGACGAGAGCGGGGTTTAGGGTATACATAAAGCGCCGTCGCGTTATCCGGTTCCGCACCTCGAGTTTGCATCCGCGTCCCGCGCCCCGGAGGCGACGGCGCCCGGCGCGAGCATGCACGTGAGTCGCGTGGCCGTCGCGGGAGCTCGAAGCGGCGCGCATCGTACCCTGCTCGACAGCCTAGACGCGCACGTCGGGGTGGCGTGTCGGTGGTGATGCGAGGCTGTGCGGGCGAGCCTCTGCATGCCGCGCGCGCCGCTCGCGAGGATGGAGGTACACAGGGACATGACGACCCTGGATCAAGCGCTCGGTGGTGGTGCCGAGGCAGACCGCGATCCGACGACTCGACTTCGGTCCCCAAGACGCGGGCCGTTGTGTCGCGACAGTCGCGGTTGATGCGAGTCGAGGCGACGATGGCAGGTGTCCGTCCGAGCAGAGGTCGGTTGCACCGCCGCCGCTGAAAAATCGCAGCCGCCGACGAGCGACGGCGATGCACACACACGTGAGGCGCGCGCCCCGGGGTGGACACGGCCGCCATGGCGAAGAAAAAAGGAGGCCCCAAGACGGGCAAGAAGTCCAAGCATCGCTTCTCCTTCAAGGAGAAGGCGGCGGCGCCGGAGAAGCCCTCGCCTTTCGCCATCCGCAGCGGCAAGCTCAAGTTCGACATCCTCGGACGCAAGGTGAAGGGCGACAAGGGCAACGTGGTGAAGGCGCGAGAGGCTGGTCACACGAAGCGTAAGAACACGCTGCTCAAGGAGTACGAAGCCTCCGGCAAGTCCAACGCCTTCATCGACCGACGTTTCGGCGAGGATGACGCGTCCATGACCCCGGAGGAGCGCGCGATCGGCCGTCTCGCGCGAACCCGGCTCCGGCAGATCAAGCGAGGCAGCGGATACAACCTCAACGACGGAAGCGACGACGACGGCCCGGACTACTACGATGACGGGCCCATCACGCTGACGCACGGCGGTAAACCCATCGACGAGCGCGAGGAGGAGCGCAGGTCCGCGCACGCCATCGCGCGAGGCAGGTCGTTGAGACGAAACGACGACGACTCGGACGATGACATGAACATGGACGCCGCAACCACAGGCGCGCTTCACTTTGGCGGCGGCGACGACGACGACGCGTTCGAGCCCACGCTCAAGCGCGGGGACCACGATGCACCGGCAGAGGCGGACGGCGACACAAACGACGCGGACGACGAGCGACGCAAGACCAAGAAGGAGGTCATGGACGAGCTCATCGACAAGAGCAAGTACCACAAGGCGGAACGAGCTAAGCAACGGGAGCGAGACGAGGACTTACTGGACAAGCTCGACGACGAGTTTAAGGAAATATCGGGCGCCGGGTTGTTCCGCGCGGCGCTCTCCAAGGGTGTCGGGCACCTCAAACCGGACGGATGGGAGAGGGGTAAGAAGAACGGCGCCAAGGACGCAGCGAAGGACGCCAAGGGAACTTCATCCGTCTTGGAAAAGAAGATGACGGCTTCGGCGAAAGAGGCACTCTCGCTCGCCGCGGTGGCCACCGACGCACGAGGCGGTGCCATCAAGGATGACTACGACAGGCTCACCAGGGAGCTCGTGCTCGAGTCCAGGGGTCAGGCGACGGACAGGATGCGGACGAACGAGGAGGTTGACGCGGCGGAGGCGGCTGCTTTGGAAACGGCGGAGCGGGCTCGTTTGAAGCGAATGAACGCGGTGGACTCGGACGACGACGGCATCTCCGACGATGACATGGGTCCGTCCAGCGGGGGGTACGCCGCGCGCCGCGCCAAGGCGAAGAGGCAGGCTGACCGCGCCGCCAAGAAGGGCGGGTTGGACGGCGACGAGCCCAAAGAAAAAAAGAAAAAAACGCGCGAGGACGGCCGCGACGGCGGCGACGACCTCGACGGTAACTTTGACCTCTCCGGGTCCGATGAAGACGCGTCCGGGGATGAAGACGGGGAGGAGGAGGCGTCCGAGGAGTCCGAGTCCGACGACGGTGAGACGGCGTTGGACGATAAGAAGCAGATGACGAAGGCGTTCAAGAAGGAGGCTAACAAGATGGCCGCCGAGCTCGACGCGGGCAAGAAGCGCCTGCGGAAGCTGGGCATCCTGGAGGATGGCGGTGACGTGGAGGATTCCGACGACGACGACGAGGATGGTGATGATGAGGCGGATGAAGCCGACGACTCCGACGACGACGACGAAGGTGACGATTCGGATTCCGGGGATGAGGATGAGTACCTGCAGATGGAACGAATGCGCAAGGAGCTGGAGAAGCGCGGGGTGGACACCAAGCAATTCCTGGACGGCGCCATGCGCGGTGAGGGCGACGATGACGACGACGATGACGACGAGGACGACGAGGACGAGGATGATGACGAAGAGGAAGAAACCGAGGGTGAAGAGGATGGGGCCCCAACGGAGGCTGGTGAAGAGAAGGAGCTCTCGGACAATTCCGACGCGGAGCTCTCGGACGATTCCGACTCTGAGTCGTGGCCGTCGGACTCTGAGACGGACGGGGGTCCCGAGGCGGAGCCGAAGCAGGCGAAGGCGGCGAAACCACCGCCGCCGCCGCCGCCTGCCGCCTCGGTCGAACTCCCGTTCACGTTCCCCATGCCCGAGACACCCGAGGCGCTCGAGAAGATTGTCGGTCACCTCTCTTCCGACGATACCACCACGGCGCTCGAGCGCATTCGAAAGTGCCACGCCCCGACGCTCAAGGAGGACAACCGCAAAAAGATGCAGGGCTTCCTCGGGCTGCTCCTGCAACGGTTCGAGACGCTCGCCGGCATGTCGCCGCTCCCGGTGGACCACCTCGACGTCATCGCGGTCAACATCGCGGCGGTTGCCAACGTCGTTCCTTTTTTCGCGGTGACTTCGGCTCGAGCCCGGCTTGAGAAGATGTCGCGGCGTCTGACTCAACGTCTCCGCGACGGCGAGACCGGTTGGCCCCCCGCGCGTACCATCTTACTCATCTCCCTCTTCGCCGACGTGTTCCCGGTCACGGACAAGCAGCACCCGGTGTCGACGCCCGCGGCGCTTTACCTCGGCAACGTGCTGGCGCACTGCGCGGTGCGATGCGCCCGGGAGGCGGTGTCGGCGGTTGTGACGTCGTCACTCGCGGCGAGGTACTCGGCACCCGCGGGACGGGTATTCCCCGAGGCGATCACGCTGCTCGCGGGGTTGGTGCACGCGTCCGCGGGTGGCGGTGACGACTGGGCAGTTGGCTTGCCCGCGCACGCTCGAGAGCAAATCGGAGGCCCGTGGCTCGCCCCCGACCTCAACCGCTTCGAGGTCAACAAAAAGAAGAAGGCGGCGATATCGAACGGCGACGCGGACGCGGATGTCCCCGCACCGGTGTCCCTCGCATCGATGCTCGTCATCGAAACGGAACCTAGTGTCACGGACCGCGACGCCGCGCTTCTCATCGCGGTGTCCACGCTGAGGGTTCTGTCCGCTCCCGCTTTGGCCACCGCGGCGGCGAAGGAAGTTCTCGCCCCCGCGGCGGCCGCGGTGAACAGGCTCGCCCTCGCGCTCTCCGGCGGACCGGGCGAATCGGCGAACGAACCGGGTAAGGGTAAGAAGCGCGCGCCGCCGCCGCCGCCTCCCGCGCTGGTCGGCCATCTCGCGTCCGTCGCGGAGGTTTGCGTTGCGATGGACCGGGAGATGAGGGAAGCGTTGGCGGGTCGATTGATGGTTCCGCTGCGTCTGCGCGAGAAGAAGGTGGAGGCGATCAAGACGTACAACCCGATGTTCGAGGAGCAGGGGTACTCGAAGGGACGGGACTACGACCCGAACAGGGAGCGCGCGGAGAAGAGGAAGCTGCGTCGGGAGGTCAAGAAGGAGAAGAGGGGAGCCGTGCGGGAGCTGCGCAAGGACAACCGCTTCCTTGCGGAAACCGTCGCGAGGGAGAGGGAGGCGGCGGCGGACGAGCGCGGCGAGCGGCAGCGCGAGACGCTGTCGTTCCTGGAGAAGATGGAGAGCGACCTGAAGAGCGGCGGCCAGGGCGGCATGATCGTGAAAAACCAGCGAAGGGTCAACGGTCCACCCAAGCGGGACCGCAAGAAGCGATGACGAGGCGCGATAGACTTTTTAAAAGTTTTCTTCACAAATTTGGAGATCGTCTCAGAACGGCACCATGGTCCTCGCGATGTCCACCAGCGGCTTTGGCAAAAGCCTCGGCAACGCCGGAAGCTTCAGCGCCGTCTCCCCCTTACGCACGAACGCCACGATATCCTCCAGCAGCGCGTCGTGCCCGCCCAGTATCGGATCCGTCACGAAAGGATCCGTGTGCGTCTTCCCCGGGTAATACTTTTCGCTAACCGATTCCACCCCAGCCGCTCTCAGCGCCTTGGCGAATTTGGCGCTCTCGCTCGGCGGCGCCGACGTGTCCGCGCTTCCGTGGCACAACAACACGGGCGGCTGCCTCGCGACGAGACCTGGCACGCCCGCCTGGTCCCGTAGGATGGCGCACGGCGACGCACGCGGCAGCGCCTCCTCCGCGCGCGCCCCAGAGTACCCCGCCTCCATGATGGAGTGAAACACTTCCTTGTGCAACCCGCGTCGGTGAAAGTGGTTCACTAACCCTTGGTCGTCCGGGTTGTACACGCCGGAGACGCCGACGAAGCCCGCGAGGGATGAGGGCGACCACGCGGACGCCAGGCCGTAGCCGCTGAGCTCCCACTCCGCCTGCCGAAGGATGGCGGTGGCGCTGAGGTGCGCCCCCGCGCTCTGGCCGACGACGACGACGCGATTTGGATCGCCGCCCAGCGCCACCGCTCGCTTCACCACCCACCCGATGCCGCAGCCGACGTCCTGGATCATCTCCCCGACGGTACCTTGCGGAAAGTTGCGGTAGTCCAGGGACGCGACGATGAACCCCTGCTTCATGAGCGATCGCGCGAGCAACGCGCCCCACGCCTTGTACCCGATGATCCACATGCCGCCCGTGACGAACACGATGACCGGCCTGCCGCCGTTTGCATTTGATTGACCCGATTGACCCGATTGACCCGCTGCCCCCGCTCCGTTCGTGCCGTGTAGGAGCCGTTCGGTGGCTGGATCCCTCCCCGCGTGTCCATTGGCTGCGGATGGGTGCGCGTCAGCCTCCGCGTCCGCCGCGCGCACCGCCGCCTCGGTCTTCTCCTCGTCAAACTCGCACCCGCTCGGGAGGTACAGGTCCAGTCTGTTTCTCGGCGCCGACCCGTACTGCACGTTCCGTTTGACCCGGACGTCGGTGTAGTAGAACCAGGCTATCCTGAAGAACGCCGGGGAGAGGAACGCGGCGAATCCGCACAGGCCGAAGAACTTGACCAGCCAGTTGAACCTGGAGTTGACGGGAGGGATGATGTGACGGGACGGGTGCGAGCGGTCAGATCTCGTTATGCGCGCGTGATTTAATACCTAACACCGTCGCCGGCGCGCGCGCGGACGTGGGGGTGACGGGCGGGGAGACGTACCTGATGTGATACAGAAGTCTCATCGTGAGCCTACGAGGGAAGGGATGGTGCCGTGGTTAGCGAGGGATGACATCGCATTCGCGCGTACGGGGCATTTCGACGACGCAGCGGCAACCGCCACGGCGTGGTCAGCGGGGGATGCACGAGTCTCGAGGCTCGGACGGGGTGACTCACCATATGGGCACCCCGATGATCTCCCAGATCTTCCGAAGGGGCGTGTACCACCTCAGCTGCGACCGTGCGCCCATCGTCGGTCGGGAGATCTCTCCCGCTCCCCGTCGACACACGCGCGCGCTTCGATGTGGCCGGCGTTAACTTTGAAAAGGGTTCCAACTCGACTCGTGCGGGAGACGGGACGGGCAGAGATGATATTGCGACTGTGCTTTTTGGTAATCGAGTGACAAGGAACCTCCAGGGCCCGAGGGATCAGGGAAGCGCGGCGATGGGGCTACGTGGGCTACGTGGGACGCGTCACGTGTATTCGCTCCGGAACGGCGTCTACACGGGCGTGCACGACGGGGCCCCGCGAAGTAAGTCTCCAAATGGTTTCTCTCAAGTGACACTCGTTAATTCATCATCAATTAATTCAGCAACTGCACCGCGGCGATTGACGGCATCTTCTCCCGGAGCTTCTGCGTCACCGCCACGCGCACGGTCATGACTGACGCGGCGGGCCCGGTCAGCCGGATCTTCACGATGGGATCCTCTATGTCCACCAGCTCGAGCTCCCCACCCCCGGTCCCCGCGAGGTACGGCCGAATCTCGTCTAAAGTAGCTTCGACGTTTTCCTCCGTGAGGTCTAAACCACCGAGTTCGTCCTGGATCTGCTCAACCTCCATGATCTCCGGGATCTTCTCCATCAGCCGTTTCTCGATGCCCATGCGCATGGTGACAGTGGACGACGGGCAGCTGCCGCACGCGCCGTTGAGCTTGAGCTTCACCACCAGGCCGTCGATCTCGACGAGCTCCACGTCGCCCCCGTCCGCGATGAGATACGGGCGTACTTCATCCAGTACCTTCTCCACGTTGTCGGCGGTGAGCTCGAGCTTCTCGGAGATTGAGCTCTCACCGGCCGCCCTGGCGGTCACCGTGCGTGTACGGCGAACCCCGCGGGTGGACGCGCGCGGGGGGGGCACCCTCGCGGTGGTCATCGCCATCGACGCGCTTACGCAGAGAGAAGCCGCCATGATGGTTTTCGGGGCTCGCGATTCACGGGGTGAACGGGCGAACTCGCCGGCGCGTAGTCTCCGAAAGGCGCGCGGTGGGTCTTCCGGGGGAGTGTGGGGCTCGACGGCGCGATGGGAGCGCGCGAGGTCTGTGTGCGGACGCGCGGGCCACCGGGTTTGTCACCTCTTCTTTCGCAAAAACCAAGCGATAGTGCTCGACCAATCAGAATTCGGCATTGCGGGGCACGGCACTCAGTCTAATTGCTCAGTCTCGAACCGAGAGATCTCTTCTCCATGCCTGATGAGCGTGCCAAGAAAAAGCAACGACACACACACCCTCTCACCCCGCGCCGCTCTCCCGCCCGCTCCTACCATGTCCTCCAAGCGGACGTTCAAGATCGCCATGCCCGAGGGCCTCGACACGCACGATACCTCCCCGCCGCCCCTCCCGAGCTGGCTCAAGGGCTTCCTCGTCACGTCCAAAGCACCGAGCGACGTGCGACGCGCAGGGCTCGAGGTGACCAATATCCTCGGGGAGTTCTTCTTCAAACTCGCGTACGACGACGTGAACGTGCCGGCGTCCATGGTCAAACCCGGTAGCACCGAGGTCCCGTACGACACCGCCGAGGCCATCTTAGTCCCGGGATCCCCCGGCACCGTCTTCGTCGCGCTCAGGCCCGACGAATGCACCGTCGACCCCGCGTTCCTCGCCGCCGCTATCGTGGAAGAAGCAGACAAGGTCGGAGCCGAGGGATGGACCAAGACGGCGCACACGCAGCGCATCATCCCGGTCGAAGCCGTCGCACCGGAGATGAAGTACCTCACGCTGGCGAAGAAGATCGTCGATACGCACTTCCCCGCCCCACGCGTCACCGGTGACCCCGTGACCTTCGCGGAGCGGTACGAAGAACACAGCCCCGCGGTTCACCTCTGCGGCACCGAGGTGTGCAAGAACATCGCCGACCTGGTGACGGACCCATCGTACGAGGTGGACCTGGAACACCCGATGCGTACGATACTCGTCATCGTCGCCGGCGGGTCGGTGATGATGTCCGTCGTCGAGGGATACGATAAGCTGCACAGGTTCCACATCCACTCGAAAACGTACACCGCCTGAAAACGCCCGCCGACGCCGACACCGCGCCTGCGTCGTCAACGATACACGAGAGGGACGCCGACCGATGGCGTCCGCCACGATACCGACGAAACGAACGAACGAAATTGTGATACGAACTAAATCCATCAGTCAACAACGAGACGTGCCTCGCCTCGTTCGCCCACGCCGTGTTTGGTTACGTCGCCGTGACGGAGATACTTTGTCGCCAAGATGGCGGGGAGTAGTGGATGTTTTGATTGAGGGATGTTGTATTACACGCGTGCGCTTTGACACTCCTTGCACTTAGAGCGCTGACGACTGTGCTCGCAGATTCCCTTCCCACCGCACTCCTTGCATCTGAAGCGCTCACGACCGTGCTCACAGATTGTTGCCCCACCGCACTCTTTGCACTGAGAGCGCCGACGACCGTGCTCGCATATTTGTGACCCACCGCACTCCTTGCACTCAGAGCGCTGACGACCGTGCTCGCAGATTGATGCCCCACCGCACTCCTTGCACAGAGGGCGCTGACGACCGTGCTCGCATATTTGTGACCCACCGCACTCCTTGCACAGAGGGCGCTGACGACCGTGCTCGCATATTTGTGACCCACCGCACTCCTTGCACTGAGAGCGCAGACGACCGTGCTCGCAGATTGATGCCCCACCGCACTCCTTGCACTGAGAACGCCGACGACTGTGCTCACAGAATGCAGACCCACCACACTCCTTGCAATAAGAGCGCAGACGACCGTGCGGACACCCACGGCACACCTTGCACTTCGAGCGAGGCTTCACCCCGTGCTCGCACGGCCCGTGGTGCATCGGGGCTCTCTTCCGCTTCGTGCCCTTCTTGGTCAACTCCTCTCTCGATGTATCCGTGTTCTCTGCATCGCCGACATTCGGAACGGCTATCCTGACTCTCGGCCTCCAAACCGTCGTCATCGCCATCCGCGAGGTCGGCGCGCCCCGAAGTGAGATCTTCCGAGAGCAGATTGTCGCCGTGTTTGGTTATTCCGAGCATCTTAAAGCTCACTCCTCTCCGCGCCGGAGTTGGCCGCCGCGACATGACGACGGCCGTGCACGCCGCGCTGGGTCGGGTCTGGGAATGGTTCGAGGTGAACGGCTGGACCGCCGTGGCGACCGCGTTCGTGGTGATGCTGACGTGGACGCACCTCGCGGAGCCGATGCTCCGACGCGCCAGGTCCCTCGCGCGGCAACCAACCGCATCGCGCGCGGTGGACCTCGCCGAGCGTCAACGACTGGCGAGGGAACGGCAGGCGGAGGCGTTCCAGCGCGCGAGCGAAGAGAACGCGATACGGGCGCGCGAGAGGCGCGCGCGGGAGGCGGAGGAGCTGGCGGCGTTGGGCTCGCGGGTACACGGCCGTGGGCGCAGGCTGGGTTCCGGCGACGACGCGGAATCACCCCCGCGGCCCAACCGCAAGCCAAAGCCCGAGGACGACAAGGACGACCCGTTCAGACGGCTGCGCGAGCGTAACCCGCTGGCTCCCGGCGCCTCGCGCGGGCACCAACCGACGAAACGGGTGGTCAACACGGGAGGCTGAGGACGGTAAGCGCCCTTCGACCGAGTCATCAGTCAAGACTCTCGAAGGGCGCACCCGCCTGCGCTTTCCGGCGACCACACCTTAGAACGCAGCGAACGAGAGAGCCTCGCCTCGGTGATGCCGCGTCCCGAACGTCGATACGATTCGACAGGGACGCAGGCTGATATGCTCGAGACTCGATGACCGCCGCTGCGTAGTCTAAGACTCTTACCATGTACAACACACGCGTCAACACTGGTTAACACTCACTTTATATCCGCCGGAGTCTGCACCGACACTGGTTAACACCCACGCGCATCCTCAGCGTCTTTAACCGTCCGCATCGTCGCCACCCTCCTCCCGCGCGTCCACGTTCTCCTATCCCGCGTGTCGTGCGGGCACCGATGGCCGTGTCATGATGGACACGTCGTCGGCGAAGTGAAACGATGTGCAAGGCTGCCCTCTTGCATGACTGACAGTGTCCTTTCTGACGTCATCGCGAAGATTAGACCCGGATATCGAGTCGTGTGAAAAGACCGCTCTACGTGTTGACGTCACGTCGCGCGCTCGTCGCCACTCGGTCGCGCCCGGCGGTCCATCTCGAGCCCGGCGGTCCGACCTGGGGTTACCGACGCGACGTAGCCGGTACGCGCGGGGTTCGGGTCGCGTCGTGGGTTCGCGGTTGCCCGGGTGTCTTGTCTCCCGTCCTTGAAGAAAGAAATTTATTTGGGTTGAGGACGCGCGATTCTCGTTGGTGATTCTCCCCGAGGGTTGACGCGATGAGGGGAAAGGCATCGCACGCGTGGCTCTTCGCCGCGGTCCTGGCGTGCCTGGTGGCCGGCACGGACGCCATCGTCAGCTCGGTCAGCCAACGAATCTACGCTCGCGGCGGGGACGCGCGGCGGTTCGACAGGTTCGGGTTCAAAGCGGGGGGCACCGCGCAGTTCACCACCACGTTCACCGAGGCCAACAACAACAACTACGACGAAGCGCCGCTCGACGTGTACATCATCGGGTGTCCGGACACGGTGATGACCGACTTTCAGCTGAAAGCCGGTGGTGCATCATTCTGCGTCTCGCAGTTTTTGTACTCCAACTCGACGGTGAGGAGCCATTGCGAAGTCGTCGAAGTCGAACCGGGGGGCCCGAACGTTCAAACCGTGACCATTCAACGACGGAAGATGATCGAGTGGGCCGTCGCGGTGTGCGGCGAGGGAACCGCGCTGGTACACATGGACTACGTGTTGATGAACCCGGGCGGGGAGCACCTGGACTTTGGGCACGAGCAGCTGCCGGATTTATACCTCGCGTTCCTGATCGTGTGGACCGTGCTCTGCGCCTGGCAGATGTTTCAGTTTGGGGTGATACACGCGGCGACCATCACGACGCTGCACAAGATGATGCTCATCGTGCCTCTGTTTAAGATGGTGGCGTGCGCGATCGGCATGTTGAAGTGGGAGACGGTGAGCAGGATTGGATACCTTCCGGATTGGATCGGCAAAGCGGGTGTCTTCGCCGATTGTTTCAACAACGCCGCGACGTTCGGGGCGCTGCTGCTGATCGCGCGCGGTTGGCTCATCACGCGGCGGCACATACCCGTCTCCGAGTTCCAGAGCACGGTCACCAGCGTCGTCCTGCTCATCGTGCTCACGCTGACGTACAAGTTGTACGACTTGGATAACCTGAGCTTCTTCGCTCTCGCCATCCTGTACATGACCATCCTGGCGCTCATCCTGAGCAGCGTGGCTCGGAACATCCGGGAGCTCAAGATGCAGATCATGATCCTGAGGCAGGCGGACATCGAGCCGGAGGGTACTCCAGCGCACGAGAAGGCTGTCATGTACCGCAGGCTGCAGCTCATCCTGTTCTCCTTCATCTGTACCAAAATATTCTTGGAGATGGTGCTCCTGTTCCTCAGGGACTATCCTTGGGTCGGGCACCTCGCCAACGTGCTCGTGGACATGATCCTCTGCGTGTCGGTCTCGTACACGTTCCGTCTACGCCAGCCCAATCCGTTCAACACGGACCAAGGGGAGTTCTCCTGGCTTCCCGTGGATCCGTCCGAGTTGGGGAACCTGGAGGCGGTGGCGGGCCGCATGGCGCAGCTCGGCATCCAGATCGAGTTACCCCCTCCAAAGATTTACGAAGCTCGCGTGTTCAAGGCTTCCGCGCCGGGTGACGATCGCACGTCACCGGGCGGCGGTACCGGTGAGAGTCAAGCGCTGTGTCGACACGACAACGAGGGATGCGTGGAGATTCCCGTGCGGGGCCGGCTGGCGGTTGTTGTCGAGAATCCGCCTTACGTCGACGCGGATGGAGTTTTGACGGAATCGATATCAATGGCGGCGAAGGAAGACACTCGCGTGACTCCTAGCGGCGGCGACGGTGACGGGACAGACGCTCCTGTGGTGGCGAGCGTCGTGGAGGCGCGTGGTAGCCGCGAGATGGAGATGGTGGTGGTGGAACAGGGTCCCAGGGTGAGTACCGACCTCCCCGGCCGACCCATGCGGTGACACTTCTAACTGTTTAGTCGCGTGTTGTACACTAAGTTATTCATCTAAATTATTCGTCTAGTAGTGGTGGTCACGTTCGCGTGCTTCGTCTCCTCAGTGCTTCTTCGTTTTCTCAATCAGGATCACGAGGCACACCAGCACCGCGACGAGCGCCGAAGAGAGAGCGAAAAACTTGCACCCGCCGCCCGAGTTTTCGTATACCCGCCTGGCTAAGGCGTGCGCCCGCCTCAGCATGGACCCGCTCCGTTCCACGTCCGTCTCGAGGTCGTCCAGGAGCCTCGCGTGGAGGTCGAGTTCCTCCCCGACGGCCAGGCCGATGTGTTTGGTGCTCGTCACCACCCTGGAGAGCTCCTCCAGTTCCTCGTCCTGTTCTCGCATGAGATTCCGCTGCAGCTGCAGGATGCTTCGGTTGTCCTCGTTGTCTTCGTCGACGTCCACGCGGTGGCTCTCCCCGGGATATACGTGCGCCGGGGATGTCAACGGGGATGTCGAGGGACCGTTCATGGCGAGCGCGAGATCGTCCGACCGCGTCCGAAGCTCCCGCAGCATGTTCTCGCGACGACGAGACTCGCGCTCCGTCACGACGGCGTTAACGAGGTCCGTCCGGAGCGCGTCGAGCTTGGAGGTGAGGGTGTCAGCCTTTCGCATCACCGCCGCCGTGAGCCGGGCGGCCTCGGGGCTGCTTCCGAGGGCGGCGCAGCTGTCCCTCTCTCGGACGGTGGCGAACGCGTCGTCGACCAGCTCCTCAGCCTCCTCGAACCGAGCGAGCCACCCGTCGTTCATGGTGGAAATGCAAAGAGTTATTTTCAATCACGAGAATGACACGAGGAGGACGGCGCCGACGACGTCCGGCCGAGTGGAAGAAACGATGCCGCCGTGTGCGGGTGTCACGCGTCGGATGGACGCCGCCGAGATGTCCGCGGTCACCTCGCCGAACCTCCCGCGAACAATCGGTCGCGTCGGCAAGATCTGGGGGCTTTTGAACGAAAGCGAAAGGACGTTCATCACTCGACGGAGATTTCGACGAGAAATTGCCAGGATGGCGAGTTCAATAAAGTGCTTCAATAAAGACCCTCCTCCCTTCTCGTACCCGCTCGGCTCGAACCTCCGCGCCGCCGCGACCACCACCGCCGCCGCCGCACTATACATACCACAAGACTATCCAACCGGGGGGGAGTCGAAGAACGGAGGCGGGACGCACGTGCTCGGATACCTAATACCCTGCCGCACCCCGTTATCGAACCAGACGCTCGTCGATAATATGTTACCCTTCCACGGCAGGTACACCTGCGTGGGGTTCCGACCGACGAGCACCGGGTCCGCCGGGTACGTGGCGTACTGACCCGCCGCGGGCACCGACCAGTCCTTCGGATTCAGGTACGGATTCGGCCCCGACGACTCTTCTGCGGTTAAGTTGTTGGAACCGATCCCGCCGGTGCCAGCGAGGACGGCGGCGGCGGGTGGGTACACGGGCGCGGGAGGCACCGGGAGATCCGAGTGTTTGCTGGCGCCCAACGTGATGCTCTCGCGGAGGTTACCGGCGACGTTCTCGAAGGGTTGGAAGACGTACTGTCCGATGTCGAAAGGATCGGCGATGCCGCGAAGTTTGTCGTTGACGTAAATCTGTAAACAAAACAGTCGACGTCAGTCTAGTTGCCCGTACGATAATAAAAAGAAACGTACCTTGGTGCAGTTGCACAAGCCGTCGTACGTGGCGAGCACCTTGAACACCTGCTTGTCGTGCGCCTTGAACCCTAACGCGGGGACGCTCAGGTCCACGACTCGCATGCCTCCTCCGAAGAACACGGGCAGGAGCGAGAAACTCTCCACGAAGGTTTGAAACCCTGTACACAAACAAAACACGACGTTATACTAATTGCCCGTATGATGATTAAAATAAACTTACCGAAGCGAACCTCGCCGGCGTCGGTGACCCAGATCGAGAGCTGTCATGATAAATAAACACGACGTCAGTCACATTGCCCGTATGGAAATAAGGTAGAAACTCACCGCGCCGCCGCAGTGCGACGTGGTCTGATACGGCGCGCACCCACCGATCGTCAGTATCGTCTGCGCGTAGATTCCAGTGCACGGGATGCACCACCAGTACTGCGTGGGATCGCACCACGGGTCACACAGCGGCAGCACGTGTTTAAACCGAACAGTCGCCTCAACCTTAACATCAAAAAAACACGACGTCATTACAATTGCCCATACAAGTACGGAAATAAGGTAAAAATAAACTCACTGATAGACGAAACCCGGCTCTGCCGTAAAGACCCGGTACCTCGTACGTGCACGGCAGTCGCTCGCAGTTGTCGTACGCGAACCCTCGCGGGACGATGGAGTCGATCACCCCGCCGTTCAGGTCCGCGGTGGACGCGATGACGCTCGCGAACGCGGCGCCCGCGTAAAATTCAAAGTCACCTTGTGATAAAAATCCACGACGTCATCATTACAATTGCCTACACAAGTACGGAAATAAAAATAAACCCACCCGCTCTGCAAAACGAGTTTACGAGGTTCGGAAGCAGCACCTTGTCCACGACGTGCAGGTCGCCGTTGAGCGCGAGCTGCCCGGTCCTGGTCTCCGGGGGGATTATCTGCGCGACGTTTGGGCGGTTCCCGGGATACGAATCGTCACCTCCGTTGACGAGCTGAACGGAGTCTATTTGGTCTGTGCCGTTCCAAAACGAAGCCTCGTTTGCGACGCCGCCGGAGACGAACACCTGCGTGATCAACGAACCTGTTGACAAAACACGCGTCAATCTAATTGCCCGTATGGAAATAAAAAGAAACTCACCGCCGCCCGACACCTTCGAATCGAACGTATCGTACCTCAGGAACTGAACCGCCGCGGGGGATTGCCAGTACCGTGTGAGGACCGTGGGGAACACCTCTTGGTTCGAGACGTATTGAGGTTCCAGCGGCGGGTACACGAAGTCAGCCGCTATTCCGAGGTTATCAAACGCCACCTCGTCGCGGTCGGCGAGAAGCGCGAACATCATGATATCGTACATGATCGCCGTGAAGCTTTCCAGGAACGCCTCCTTGGAGAACGCGAGCTTGGCGAAGAAGGAGAGCCAGGCGGCGTCGACGGGCGCGAACGCGCTGGCGTCGCCGGGGGGTAGACACGAGCCCCGGAATTCGCGCTCGAGCCCTGTGAACAAAACAAGCCGTCATACTAATTGCCCGTACAGAAATTAAAGGAAACCCACCGAGCAGCAGCAGAATCTCCTCGTGTACCTTCAGCCACGGGGTCCGCGCGATTCGGTCGTAAATCGTCAGACCGAGCTCCGCGGTCGGGGGTATCAGCATCGTGTCGATGACCTGCACCACGCCGTTGGATGACACGAGGTCCGGCACGATCACGCGGCCAAAGTTAAGCCGTCCCTCCACAAAGACGCTTTGAAAAGAAAACACGACGTCATCACTCTAATTGCCCGTGCGATGATTAAAATAAACTAACCTTCGAAGCGGATCCGGCAACCCGGGCGGGGTCTTGGAGAAGAGAGAGCGCACGCCTTGGATGTATATACCAACCTGTTTAATGATGCTGAACCCGAGGAATATGTTGCACGGCTTGGCGAGCAGCGGATACGCGAGTCGCGTGTCGAACACGTCCGTCTCGGCGAGGAGGCACAGTCGGAAATCTTCTTGCGGAAGCAACCCGCCGCGAGGGACGAGGTCCTGTGAACAAACAAAACACGACGTCAGTCACATTGCCCGTACGAATATACAAATAAACTCACCAGCACGAGGTGATACTGCGCCAGCTGCTGCCGAATCAGAAACGCGATGAACGGATCGATGTAAGGGACCAGCACGTCCTCGGGGGTATACCCAAGGTACGCCAGGGTTCCCACCACGGCGGCGTTCGTCGGGGCGAAGATCGCGACGCCGCTGACCACTTGCTCTATAGTCCCGGGAGACCCGACGACGTCCAAATCGCCAGCCTGTACACAAAACACGCCGTCAGTCCAATCGCCCATACGGGAATTAACATAAACGTAGTCTACCAACAACTCGTTGCCCGGGGCGGTGAGAATCTGCGTGAAGAGCGACAGCTCGGGCCTCAGCGTGAGCTGCCGCAGGGTGGTCAACGCGGGGGTGATCAGCACGCTGTCGACGATGTGAATCAGCCCGTCGCAGGCCACCAGGTCGGGCGCCAGCACGACCGCCTGGTTACGACCCAACATGGCAAACCTGGACACAAAACACGCCGTCATTGTCATTCAAATTGCCCATACATAGATTAAAATAAACTCTCACCGTTGGCCTTCGATGGTGAAAATTCGTTTGTTACCCACGCACGTCACGTCGACGACCAGGTCGAAGAAGTTCAGCACGTCCAGCCCGGGTCCAAAGATTGGCAGCACGAACAGCAACTCGGGCACCACGGAGCTCTGCAGAATCTCCAGCGGGTAGAGGTTATAGCTGAAGAATCTGGACCCCGCGAGCTGCACGAAAGATCACTCGTCAGTCTACTCGCCCGTACGTGACGGAAATAAAAAGAAACTCAAATGAAAAGAAACGAAAATAAAAATATACTCACCAGCCCGTCGGCGCCGATGGGCGGCGTCTCGATGGACGCGAACACCTCGGAGTACTGCAGCGTCGACAGCAGCAGCTCGCGGTCGCTGAACACCTGCTCCTTGGACAATCCGACGCGCTTGAAGAAGATTTTCCACGCCGCGTCGGTGGGCGCGAACACCGTCCTCACGTCCTCGGGGGGAATCACGAAACCGGGCTCGCACATGCCGACGTCGGGAAGGAAAGGAAGGGGAAGGTCGCCTCGGGGGATCAGCGGCGGGACGATGACGACGTCGCCGAGGAAAGGGAACTGCTGCAGTCTCCGCGCAGATCTCGTCTTCGTCTGCGTCGTCGTTTGCGTCGTCTGCGTCGTCTGCGTCTGCGTTTGCACTCCCAGCGGCTGGGCCGGAACGAGGAAGCTGTCCCTCAGCGGCTTGGTTAGAAAATACGCCTCGGCGGTTATCGACAGTTCCGGCAGCGACGCTATGACCGACTCGATCGACGAATAGAACGCCGCCGCCGGGACAAGCACGGTGTCCACCACGTGCACCGCGAGCGTATCGCACAGCACGACGTTGGGCACGATCACGTCCGCGCCTCGTTTCATGTACCCGTCGACCCTAACCTTTCGAGCGGTGACCGCCTGCGATATCGCGACGAATAGGAGGCTCGACGCGGATCCCGCGCCCGTCAGCTCGAGCCCGGCGCTCAGCGCTTGGTCGTTGAACAGCGTCTCCAGCGGCTGCGCGTCGACCATGTCGTTCGTCAGGAGGAACCCGCACGACCTTCCGAACAGCGCGTTGTTCACAGCTGTGCACGGCACGGTCAAGTGGTACCGTATGAGACCGCACAGGAACGTCGGGTTGCCGAGCACCTCCTCGAGCCCGCGGTCGAGCTCGATGAAGAGTTCCTCGAAGGCTTGGTCGGTGGGCGCGAACATCGTCTGGCCTCCCGCGGCGGCGTAGAACAGGAACGTGTCGTCGCCGCACACGGCTCGCGCCGCGTCGACCACCTCGCTCAGCACCCTGAACTTCGACGGGACCGGCGCGTGTGCTTCGTGCGCGAGTGTGGAGCTCAGGACGAGGTCCAGGCTCGTCCCGTCGTCCCGGAAGGGGCACGCGGAAGGGCCCGCGGGCGTCGATCCCGTCACACGCGATACGAGCGCTAGTAGGATGATCGCCGCGCGGATACGCGCCGGCGCGCGCATGCCGGGCGGTCGGGAACCCTCGCGCACCGACTCTGAGGCGACCCGGCAGTTTTCTGAACCTCGCGATCTGAAAATTTGCACTTTTTACTTTTTCGTGCCGGCTCCAGCCGCCAGTTGAGAGAGCGCGTCGAGATGGCGTTTACGGCGATGAGCGCTTCGGCTGGGCTCGCGCCCAACGTGCCGCGGGTATGCCGACGCGCGTCAAAGCCCGGAAGGCTTCGAGGACGCGCGTTCAGGATCCCACGCGCTGCGGAGAGCGACGGCGCCGGCGGAGGATTGTGGTACGTGGATGAGGAGCAGAAGGAGATGTTCGCGTCCAAGTGGGACAGGCCGGTGCTCCGGGTGGGCGCGGAGGGCCAGACGCTGCCGCTGCCGGAGATGCGCATCGTGGACGATAAGAAGATGCAAAAGGTGGAGTTCGTGAGCGCCACGGAGGACGCGGAGGACTGCCCCCCGCCCGACGGCCTTCCGGAGGTGGCGGTCATCGGCCGGTCCAACGTGGGCAAGTCCAGTCTGCTCAACCTCCTGACCAAGGGCAAGAGCGGCGCGCTGGTGTCCTCCAGGCCCGGCACGACGCAACACATCAACCACTACCTCGTGGCGAACAAGTGGTGGATCGTGGACCTGCCTGGATACGGCTTCGCCGAGGCATCCCAGGAATCCACCGAGATGTGGGAGAAATTCACCAAGGATTACTTCACCACCCGCTCCAACCTCGCGGGCGTCTTACTCCTCGTGGACGCCTCCATCCCGCCGATGGACAAAGACCTCGAGTACGCCGACTGGCTCATCACCCACAACGTCCCGTTCACCGTCGTGCACACCAAGTGCGATAGGGACAAGCCCGGGATGCCATCCGTGGACGAGAACCGAGAGGCGCTCCGGCAACTTTTGGACGAAAAGTGGCACCGACTCCCGTCGATGATCCCGACGTCCTCGGTGAGCCAGGACGGCCGGGAGGACGTGCTGAAGTTCATCAGCTCTATCATCCTGTTCAGGCGGAAGCGGAACGCGGACGCGAAGGAGGCGAAGCGCCGCGCCAAGGTGAAGGCTCGGAAAGCGGCTAAGCCGTTGAAGCAGAAGCATCGCGAGCGGAAACCCAAGCCGGGGGGTGACGGGGAGGCAGGGGACGAAAGGGACGAAATGGACGAAGGGGACGACGACGACGACGAGTTCGACGCTCCCACGCAGATCGTCGCGAAGAAGAAACAGCTGTCGATGCAGGAGCTAATCGCGAAGGAGCTCGGGGACATCCAAGGCGGACTCTAGCTAGTCGCGACCGAATGAATTTATGAATTTATTTCCCGAATGAATCGATCTCTTCGTCGACGAGGTGAGGCTAACTCTTAATCTTACCCGTCTCACCGTGCGACCGCCCACTCACGGCTTCTCGAAGAGGTAGTGAGAGATGTACCACTCGTTCCCTTTCCCTTCGCCGTTGTCGTAGTTGAACATCTCCGCGCAGGAGAGGAAGAACAAGCGCCAGTACACGTACCACTTCACGGCGTTTTCCGCCCCGTACGTCTTCTCGAGAATCGTTTTGGCCTTCCCGCTCCGGTAACTGCGATCCAGGTTCTTAAGCCAGTCCTCGCAGGTCTTGTAGTAGTGGTTACCGTTAACCCTCCACTGCTGCTTCAAGTGCAGGCCCCGCGCGAAGAAGCAGAACAGGCGGTCGGACGGCATGGTGCCGCCGGTGAAGAAGTACTTTGACATCCAGTCGTCCTCGGACTCGGCTTCGAAATGGTACGGGGTATCCTTGTGGACGAAGATGTGGATGAACATCATACCTCCGGACTTGAGCCACCGTGCGCACCGTTCGAACAGCTTGTCGTAGTTCTTCATGTGCTCGAACATCTCGATGGAGACGATGCGGTCGTACTCGCCCGCCTCGGGGGCTTCAAACGTGACCATGTCGGCGGTGATGATGGTCAGGTTCGTTAAGTTCAGTGCCTTCGCCTTCGCGTCGATGAACTCCTTCTGCGTCGCGCTGTTGGAGACGGCGGTGATCTTGGACTGCGGGTACATCTGGGCCATCCAGAGGGACATGGACCCCCAGCCGCATCCGAGCTCGAGGATATTCTGCCTGTTCATGATTTTCATCCTTCGTCCGTAGGCTTGGAGCATCTCGCGTTCAGCCTCGTCGAGGGTCATCCCGGGCTTGCTGTACAGGCAGCAGGAGTACTTGAGGTTCTTGCCGAGGCACTCTAGGTAGAACTCGGTGGGAACCTCGTAGTGCTGCTCGTTCGCCGCTTGTGTCTGCTCCGCCACCGCTCGAAGTTTGAGGTCGTCCACGAAGTCCATCTCGTGTTTCAGCCGATCTTCGGTGTTCTTGAAGTGGAACAGGCATTTGGTCCGCAGGAGGAACCGGATACCTCTTCGGAGCACGAACGTGGGCACGAGGTTCCGTTCGACAAGCTGTTCGCGGTGGGGTTTGGGAATCGAAAGGGAGACAGGGGTCAGCGTTCACGATGTACAGGCGGGACGTGGCAGATCGTGTCGGCGGGGGATTTCTTGGATGATTAATCCACTTTTTATCCAAGCGTCGGCGGAAAGGACACCGATGGCGTGATGCGCACCTGGAGGAAGGACGTATAGAACGCATCGTACGCGGGTTTCAACACGGCGTTGAGCATGATCCCGAACGCGCTAGCGTGAGGCGACTCTACTCTCACTCCGCCCGCGGGGGAATGCCCGGGACGGATCCTCCGTGCACTTTTTACAGAATCAGGTCGCTCGATCATCAGGTTTTTGGTTTTGATGCCCGCCAGTTTTGAAAGGCACCTGTACCCATGGGCAAGAAGCGGCGCAACGACGCGGGAGACGACGAGGAGGAATGGGGTGCCGGAGCCAGGGCGCTCAAGGCCCAGACCGGTGGCGGCGACGCGGGCATCGGCAAGCGCGAGGACAAGTGCAGGGCGCACCTGAAGCAGCTCAACAAACAGTTCGCCGAGTGCGTGAAATGATCCCTAAAATGATCCCACCAGATCGCCACCTCGATCGAACCGAACCCGTCCCGCGCACGATCCCACACCCGACATCCGCTGACCGCGACGCTCTCACGTATCTCATCAGGTGGGTCAAAGCCCAGACGCTGGGCCGGCCGGTAAAATCCTGGGCCAAGGGCGTCGAGGACTACCTGACGCACATCGCCGAGATCAAATCGGAGTTTAGGGATATCCTGGAAGCTTCGACCACGAACAAGAACGGGGGCGCGCCGATAAAGCCCGTGCCGGCGGCTCCCACCCCGTCGCTCTTCGGCACCCCCGCGCCCGTCCCCGCCGCCGCCTCGACACCGGCGGCGGCATCCGTCCCACCGCCCCTGTTCGGCTCGTTCGCGGCTCCGGCGGCTCCGACTGCGGCGGCGCCGACGATGTCGTTCCCGGAGGCTGCGAATAACCCGTTCTCTCTGAAGCCGTCGTCCACGCCGCTCTTCGGCTCGGTTCCTTCTTCGTCGATACCCGCGGCTCCTCTCGGATCCCTGGCGTCCCCGGCGTTTGGCGGGTTCGGCGCCGGCGGGTTCGGCGCGGCGCCGGTGCCGGTGTCGCCGCTGACCATTCCGCCGTCGACCCCCGAGGGCGACGAGGACGACGAGGAAAAGAGGCCGCCCAGTCCCAGTTTCAAGGAGAAGGAGCGTACCGACGACGACACGGAGGAGTGTTTGATGCGGTGCAAGGTTAAGTTCTTCACTAAGAAGGATCCGACGGACCCGTGGGGTGATCACGGCGTGAACCACATGGAGCTCCTCCGGGAGAAAGTAGCGAGCGACGGTAAGACGCGGAAGGTTCGCATCATCTGCCGCAACAGCATCGGCAAGGCGGTGCTCAACGCGGGCTTGTACAAGGGCATGAGTGTAGTCGTCACGGAGAAGAAGAAACCGGACGGGTCCCAGGTGAAGAACGGCGTCATCGCCAACTTGTTCAACGCGGCGGAGGAGATGGTGAAGAAGACCACGATGTTCCGGCTGGGCAAACCCGAGGATGTCGAGAAACTCCACAAGTACCTCACCGAGAGCGTAGCCCAGCTCTGATGAAAGTAGTCTATCGCTTTGGAAATCTTAAAAAATCGTCTCATGATATGATACAACGTTAAAGCTATACAACGTCGCCTCGGCCAGGGAACGGCGAACCCGCTTTTGCCTCTGGTGTAAACTCACTCGACGAGCTAAGCCGTCTTATCGTCGCGTTTCCTCTTCTTCATCCTCTTCGCCGAGCTCAACTCCTCCACCACGTCCCACGCCACGGCGCACTCCCCCGCGCTGGCACCTTGCTCGCACAAGGAGATGGCCACATCCACCGCGTCCCTGATCTGATCCGTCAGAGCCTCGTCGTCCTCGTGCACTGCGCCGCCGCCGGCCATGGCGCGCTCGAGGTCCATCCTCGCCTGGAACGTGCCCTGGGGCACCTCGCATTCGCCCGCGCCGCAGGGGTTCATACCGGCGAGCGGGTCGGTCCCGGCCCTCGTCGCGGGGTTGGACATGCGGACATCCGCCTTGGCTTCCGAAGAGCTCTTCTTCTTCTCGACAATCTTAGGGATTTGGCTTTTGGCTTTTGGTGGGGAGGATGCCTCGGAGGACGGCGCGTTCTGGCTCATGCCCGCCCTCATGGCGGCATCCTCGAGGCCGTCGACCTCCTCCCACGCCGCCGCGCACTCGATGGTGGCGCCGAGCTTGCACGCCTCGTTCGCGGCTGGATGGATGGACGGGGGGAAGGGGAAGGGGTCAGCGGCTTTGTCGTCGGAATTTGAAAAGAGCAAAGATATTTTTTGGCGACCCTCGCGCGCGGTGGAGGTGTCGGGGCGCGCACCTTCGATGGCTCGCTGCAGCTTCGCGCGAAGCTCCGGCCGTTCCCTGTCGACGAGCATGTCCTCCAGTTCCTCGACGGGATCCTTCTCGTACAGGAGATCGAACGCCAGCGCCGCCACCTTGGCCTGCTCCGGCGTCAGCTTGATGGGCTCCGGGAGGTCGTCCTCCTCCTCGGGGCTCGGATCTTTACCCGCGGCTCTGACGGACAAAGGGTGGCGGGCGGCCCGTGAAGCCCGGCGGCCCGCGCGGTGGGAGAACCGCGCGAGGCTAGCCGGCACGCGCAGTGCGGCGACGGTGGCGACGCTCATCGTGTGCACGGTTCGTCGCGGCCGCGCCGGCTGGAAGTGGGGGCGAGGAAAAGTTTTTGTGCGGCTCACCGTGGATCTCACTGCAGGTGCCGATGTGGAGATCAGATGCCTTTTGGCGATGGAGGTGCTTTGGCGGTCATTCTGTTCGTAGTCTACGCAGAGTCTACATCGATGCTACCCGGATTCTACCCCTTCTGTATTCGCCTTCTTCTCGCCCCCAGCTCCACCCTCCTCATCTACATCCTCCTCCCTGGTCCTCTTTCGCATGGGCACGGCGCGGTCCATCGCCTTGTCCCAATCCCGAAGCTCGAGCTGCGCGTGAATGATGTCGAGCGTCTGGTTCACCGTGAGCACGTGCGTGCCGGACATCTTCAAGTGGTCCCGTATGGGCAGCCGCGCGTGCCGTATGCCTTGTTCGTTCGCCTTGTTCAGCGTGAGGTTCTTGTACCGGTTACGGTCCACGATGCCGCCTATGACGTACACCTCGTCGTCTTTGAAGTCGGCCAGTTCGTGTTCGCTATCCGCGGTGAGGTAGACTATTCGGTCTTTGGTCTTCGCATCTTTGCCAATGAGCGCCGGCGACTCGAGGTATGTCTCGTCGGCCATGTGCACCGCCCAGTGCTCCACGCCGCTGCACACCTTGCGCACCACGTCGCCCATGCCGCCGCCTAGTCCGGTGACGTGTATCTGCGCGGGAACCGCCGCTTTGACGTTTGCGCTGTAACAGATGCCGAGTTGGTACGCCATCGATTTGCGTTCTTTTTCTTGCATCAGGTTGGCGAACTCCAGGTCGATGACGACGCGTTGCGGTGCGGTGAGCGCGGCTTTCTTCCGCGCCTTGGCCGTCTCCGCCTCTTTCTTGCGCACTTCCCGCGCCGCCGCTCGTGACTCTTCGTATTTCCGCCGCTCATCGTCGGTCATCGCCTGGAGTTTCGCGGCGTGGTCCGCGCGAATCTCTTCGCCGCGCGTTCGTTTCGCCTGCTTCTCGTGCGCCTTCTTGGCAGCCTTCTTCAGCTCGTACGCCGCCTGCTTCGCAGCCTTCTTTCGTGCGTTCTTTGACATGGGCACCGCATCTGGGGGCTCATCGTTAGGTGCGGGATCCTCTGACCCGCCACCCTGTGTCGTGGGCTCGGGCACCACCCCCGGGGTGGACCACAGCGTAGGGGTGAACTGCGCATCGGGCTTTGGCAGCAGTCCGACGTCGGCGGCGGGTGCGGCGGGCGCGCCCGTGCCGACCTCGACGGCGGGATCGTTCGGGGACGACATGCGTTCACGCGATATGAACACCGCTCGGAGATGTGGCGAGCGGTAAAATACAGCGGGAAGGACCGCGCGTCGTCGCCGGGCGGCGCCTCGTCGTGTGACGTCCAACGCGGGGCGGATCGATGACTTGAGAGTGACTTCGTCGACGACACTTGGAACGAGTTTTGTTTTCGACACGTCCCACCCGTCCTACTCGATACCGCTCACACCCGTAAGCGCCGGGAGAGAGGCGCTCCGGCCCGTGGTATTCGGGTGGCGGAGACTCTCGGTGACGATCCCGATCGGCGCGTACGTCCGGCTCGTCGAGGAAAGGGGGATCCAAAGGAGGGGGCGGTGTGGGCTCTATAGTTTCGTTCGGCGGTCAATCGGCCCTTCCGAGGACCAAGGGGCCAGTCACCATGGGGCCCCACGGCCTGAGCTTTAACATAGAGCAGACACCGACGGGAGGGGTGAACGTCACCGTGCAGCAGGCGGGTGGGGTGCGGGGGGAGGTGCGAGTGAACGGGGTATCGAGCGAGATGCCGGCGACGAACCCGTGGGCGAGCACGGGCAATCGCGGAGGTGCCGGTGCGTCGAGATCTTCCGCATCCCCAGGGACCCAGCCCGACCTGCGCCAGAGGCACTTGTGCACCGTCAGGGGGTGCAAGTACGTGGCCAGGACCAAAGGGTTCGTGGACAGGAAGAAGCTGGTGCTCCACGTGCTGGAGAAGCATCCCGGCACGGAGCTGGCGTCGTCGTTCCGCACGGAAGGGTTCACAAAGGTCAAGGGCCAGCACAAGCTGAAGAAGCTCAAGAAGAAGCCAGAGCCCGGCGCAACCGCTAGGAAGAAGACAAAGAAGGCGGACACGACGAAGAAGAACAACAAACCGACACGGAAGAAGAGCACGTCGGCGGCGGCCACCCCGACGATGCGACGGACGCCGACACCGAGAAGGGAAGAGGAGCCCGTGACATGGGCGCACAACCTCTTCGGGAGCCCGAGAGCCGCGGCCAAGGGTCGAGCCTCCGACTCCGACTCCGACTCCGACTCCGACTCCGACTCCGACTCCGACACGAGCAGCTCGAGCGGCTCGAGCTCGAGCGACGACGACGGTTTGGGATCGGACAGCGACGAGGACATCGCGAGGACGGAGGACGAAGGAGAGAACGGGGACGACGGCCGCCCGGGGGTTCTCGACGACGGCGACGCGTGGGAGACGGTCAAGCCGGAGCCGGAGGATGAAGCGATAGAGATATCGACGGACGAGGAGCACACGGAGCCCGAGGAGCCCATGGAGCCCGAGCCACGCGTGGAGAAGCCAAAGCCCCGGAGTCCGCAGAGCCCGAAGAGGACGAAGGCGCTGGAGAAGAGGGCGCCCGTGTCTAATTGCCCGCCGCCGCCCCTCGAGCCCGTCCCGATCGACGCCCACCCGTTCGTCGCCGACGCCCCGCGGATACACGCGACGTACACTGACGACGACGAAGGCGCGTTCACCTCACTCGCGCTGCGATGCATACGCGCCCGTCGACGCGACGTGTCTTCGAAGCGGGGCTCACGAAAAGGAACAAGTCGACGGGGCCCGAAGGGTTCGGGCTCGGACGAGACCGCGCCGGCGACCAGGTTCGCCGACGCGGACGAATACGCGGCGTACCACCGGTTACTCGTGCTCGAGGACTGCGCGTCGGGGGCGCATGACGAGTTCAATCTCAACACGGGCGCCGGTAGGACTATGACGCGGTGGAAAGTTCAAAGCGGGTTCACGTCCGTCGCGGCGTTGACGGCGATGTCGTCGATCGAGGGACTCGCGACCGTCGTGTTGACCCGCGACCGTAAGGCGGAGAAGAACGCGAGGACGGGGGACCCTCCGACCGAGGACGACGTCGTGGAGGTGCGGCTCGGGAATGGAAAGGACGCGTGTGTGGTTCTTGGGATCGTGGCTGACGCGCACCCGGATGGCGCCTCGGCTTCGGCTTACGTCTGCGCGGATGACCTACTCGGCGCTTCGGGTTTGACACGTGGCGCGGCGGTGTCCGTTAAGGTTGGGTACTCGCTCACAACCACGAGACGCGAGTTCCACGCGGTGCAAAACACGGTCACACGGCTCCACGCGCCCCTCGTCGCGCCCTTGCTCTTAGGCCAGCCGCTCTACGTGGGCTGGAATAACGACTCTCACTCCGTCAACGGCAAGGCGGACATCCCCGGCACCAGCCAAAAAGCGAACCCGCTCCCGTTGACCATGGGCATGGCGCCGAGGAACATCCGCGACGTCGAGGGCGTCATCGACACGTGGCGCGACGACGGCGAGTTCAACGCGAACCAGGCGGACGCCATCCGCCGGTGCGTCAGCCCCGGTGCGCTGGGACCGGACACTCCGGAGACTGTCCGGCCGTGCATGGGCGTCGCGTTGCTGCACGGACCGCCGGGAACCGGTAAGACGAACACGCTCGTCGGCGTCGTCTCCGCGCTGCTGCTGTGCTTGCCCAAGCCCCGCATCTTGCTCTGCGCGCCGTCCAACGCGGCGATCGACGAGCTCGCGCTTCGAGTGTTCAATGGTAGACTAGACGCGAACGGCGCCGCCGTCGGCATGAAGGCTGGCGAGCTCGTTCGCGTCGGTCCCATCGACCAGGTGTCCCATCGCATGCAACCGCACGCGCTCAACACCTTGGTGGACGCGCAGATGGAACGCATGATGGGCCGGCGGAAGGACGAGGACGCGGTGCGCAAGATGGTCGTCAACGCCGCGCAGGTTGTCGCCGCGACGACGTCAGCGGCGGGCGGCGCCTACCTGACCCAATCCGGCGTCGGCTTCGACTGCGTCATCATCGACGAGGCGGCGCAGGCGTCCGAGGCTGCGACGTTGGTTCCCCTGGCGCACAGCGGCGGGAACAAGGGTGAGACGCTCGGGGCCAAGCGGCTCGTCCTCGTCGGCGACCACATGCAGCTGCCCGCGATGGCCCACGCGGCGGATCAAAACTTGAAAAGAGCGTACGCCGCGTCGCTGTTTGAACGATTGGAAACGTCGCACCCGGCGGTGGCGCTGACGGCGCAGCACCGCATGCACGCGGACATCGCGCGGTGGCCCGCGCGATACTTTTACCGCGGCGAGCTCACGAACGCGGCGGATGCGCCGACGGAATCGCCGTTCGTGAAGTCCTTGGGTTTGAACGGCGACGGGTGCGTTTGCGTGGACGGCCGGTTGGTCCGGCTGAAGTCGTACGCGTTTCTCGACTTTCACGGCGAAGAAGGCGTCGGTGCCACGTCCAAGTCCATCATGAACGCGTCTGAGGCGAAGGTGGTCGCGACGGTGGTCAAAGCCGCACGGCGGTGGGCACGGAACGGCGCGTCCGTCGCGGTGATCACTCCGTACCGCGAGCAGCGCGATTTAATTGTCAAACATGTCGACGATGTCTCGGTCCGTGTCGGCACCGTGGACGGGTTCCAGGGCCAGGAGGCTGACATCGTCGTCATCTCGTGCACGCGGACTAAGCAGCTCGGGTTCCTCGAGGATGAGCGCAGGCTCAACGTGGCGTTGACTCGCGCGCG